>ERZ791902.154-NODE-154-length-57744-cov-33.686734_pt1 | contig 57744 bp, 42 predicted proteins | sample MGYA00510149_ERZ791902 | MGnify/ENA primary metagenome ERZ791902 (study PRJEB30046, sample SAMN00792060) | human gut metagenome | study: EMG produced TPA metagenomics assembly of the A metagenome-wide association study of gut microbiota in type 2...
AAAGTCAGGGCTTTGTGATTTTTTTAGAATAAGAGAGTTTTGACACACCCTCCTATAGAATGCCATGTATAGTCGTCAACCACGTATGTGAGCGGCGACTTATACTGAGTTTTTATGCTACTTTAGATGAATATATACTTCATGATGAACAGCACGGCGAGAACGTAGAGCGTCGGGTTGAGCTTCTTCCAGTTCAGGCAGAGCATATTGATAAGCACGTATGAGATGACACCGCAGAGGATGCCGTCAGAGATGCTGTATGTGAGCGGCATCATCACGATGGTGATGAACGCAGGGATAGACTCGGCATAGTTGTCGAGGTCGATGTCCTTCACCGGTGTGAGCATGAACAGACCCACGATGACGAGCACCGGAGTAGTGGCTGCTGCCGGGATAGAGAGGAACAGCGGTGCGAAGAACATAGCCACAGCGAAGCACATTGCGGTAGAGAACGCCGTGAGACCAGTGCGTCCGCCCTGAGCTACGCCCGCAGCACTCTCAACGTAAGTGGTAGTGGTACTTGCGCCGAGGCAAGCGCCTGTCATTGTAGCGATAGCGTCAGCCATGAACGCCTTGTTAAGCCCCGGAATGCGTCCGTCCTTCTGCATCATGCCCGCCTTTGTGCATACGCCAACGAGCGTGCCCATTGTGTCGAACATGTCGATGAAGAGGAAGGTGAACACTATCACCACCATGTCGATGGTGAAGATGTTATGGAACTCGAACTGGCAGAACAGCGGAGCCACCGACGGCGGAGTGTCTACAACGCCCGAGAAGTTGGTGACGCCCATCGGAATGCCGATAAGCGCTGTAGCGAGGATGCCGATGAGCAGCGAGCCTGGTACGTTCTTTATGACGAGCACCGATGTGATAATGATGCCAATCACGCCGAGCAGCGCTGTGCCTTGGGTCATGTTGCCGATGGTTACGAATGTGGCAGTGTTCTCAACGATGATGCCCGCGTTCTTCAGTCCGATGAAGGCGATGAAGAGTCCGATGCCGGCGCCGATAGCGCGCTTGATAGACGCCGGAATAGCGTCGACGATGAGCGTGCGGATGCTTGTGAGCGTGAGTACCACGAAGATAAAGCCCTCGATGAGGATAGCGGTGAGCGCGAACTGCCATGAGTAGCCCATGCCGAGGCAGACGGTGAACACGAAGAACGCATTCAGACCCATGCCCGGCGCCAGTCCGAACGGCTTCTTGGCGTAGATAGCCATAGCGAGTGTGCCGATGATAGCAGCGAGCGCCGTTGCTGTGAACACAGCGTTGGTGTCCATGCCTTTGTCGGCGAGGTTGCTGAAGATGCTCGGGTTGACGGCGAGGATGTACGCCATGGTGAGGAAGGTCGTGATGCCAGCCATCACCTCTGTCTTAATGTTGTGCTTCGAAGGGTCGAAGCCGAAAAGTTTTGAAAGCATGTTTTTGATTGAGTTTAGGCCTTTCTAAGCCTCTTTAGGCCTTTCTAAGCCTCTTTAGGCCTCTTTAAGCCTTGGGTATTTTTTAGTTTGAGAGCCCTCCCCGACGGGGAGGGTTGGGAGGGGCTTTTTTACTTTTAGAAGTCCCACTTCACGCCGAGGCATGGGCGACACTTGAAACCGCCGGTAGATCCGAAGTTGTTAGAAAGCTCTATCTCTGTACCGAGGCTGAGATTGTCGCAACCGAAGTGCTGACCCACGTTGTACCAGAGCTGCGGCTCGGTAATGAACACGGTGCTCTTCGTGTCGCAGCCGTCTGCGCGGAAGTCGACAGCATGGTCCTCCCACCAGAAGTCGGCGAAGCCGTCGAACTTCAAGCCCTTCACGCCGAAGAGGTCGTTCATAGCCCAAACCACGGTGAACTGCATAGGCACATCAGAGTCCTTCTTCTGGATGTTCTTGTAGAGCGCCTTGAGGTTGAGCGTGTTCTTGAAGTCCTTCGAGTGGATGAAGTAGTCGAGACCCACGAGCCAAGCGTTGTTGATAGGGTATGAGCGTGTGATACCGCCGTTGTACTCTACCTGCAGCGAGAGGTTCTTGATGGCAGAGTTCTGCCAGAAGTTGAGGCAGCGAGCAATCTCGAAGTAAGTTCCGCCAGGAGCGAGGTTCGGACCCTTAACGTGCTGGTCGTAGTTGAAGTCGTGGTCGATGAAGAAGTAGGTGTTACCCCACTTGTCCTGCTTGAACATTTCGAGCGTCAGCGTCACGAACTTGCGGTCGCTGCCGAAATCGTAGAACAACTGTGCGTTAACCTGCGCCTTTGCCTTTGTTGCGCCGAGGCAGAGCATAGCGATAAGGAACAGTGTAGATGCTGTCTGTTTGATTTTCATTGTCTTTTTGTTTTATTTGTTAATTATTTGTGTGAACTCTTCTTTCCGTTCGACGTACTTAGGTATAAAAAATAGTCTGCTATATCGGGTGCTATTTATTAATGTGAGCGCAAAGGTACAAATTTTCCGTCAATACACATTAAATTCTGTAAAAATATGTAACTTTGCATTCGATTTGCATGTAATAATCAGGATTTTATACGAATGAAGCTATACACAGATGCCGAATTGGCACAAATTCTCGACAAAAAGATATTCCATAAGATAGGCGAAGTGGCCGACGAGATGGGCGTAGAATGCTATCTCGTGGGCGGCTATGTGCGCGACATATTCCTCGAGCGCCCCACGAACGACATCGACGTCGTCGTCGTGGGCAGCGGCATAGAGGTGGCGAAGGCGCTGCAGAAGGCGCTGGGCAAGAACGAGAAGACAGGACGCTGGCGCGCTCATCTCGCCGTATACCGCAACTTCGGCACGGCGCAGATAAAGTTCTACGACACGGAGGTGGAGTTCGTGGGCGCCCGCCGCGAGAGCTACGACCGCGGTTCGCGCAAGCCAGTGGTTGAGGACGGCACACTCGAGGACGACCAGAACCGCCGCGACTTCACCATCAATGCCATGGCGGTATGCCTTAACAAGGCGCGCTTCGGCGAACTCGTAGACCCGTTCGACGGCATCTACGACCTCGAGGACGGCATTATACGCACACCGCTCGACCCCGACATCACTTTCTCCGACGACCCGCTGCGCATGATGCGCTGCGTGCGCTTCTCGGCTCAGCTCAAGTTCTTCATCGACGAGGAGACGTTCGACGCCCTCGGACGCAACGCCGAGCGCATCAAGATAGTGAGCGGCGAGCGCATTGCCGACGAGCTGAACAAGATAATGAAGACCGACCAGCCCTCGCGCGGCTTCGTCGAGCTGCACCGCTGCGGACTGCTGCAGCTCATCATACCCGAGCTGGCTGCGCTCGACATCGTGGAGACGCGCAACGGCAAGGCGCACAAGAACAACTTCTACCACACGCTCGAGGTGGTGGACAACGTGGCGAAGCGCAGCTACAACCTCTGGCTGCGTTGGGCGGCTCTGTTCCACGACGTGGGCAAGACGCGCTCAAAGCGCTGGGAGCCTGCTATCGGATGGACGTTCCACAACCACAACTACGTGGGCGCCAAGATGATTCCCGCCATCTTCAGACGCATGAAGCTGCCGATGGACGCCAAGATGAAGTACGTGGAGAAGATGGTAGACCTGCACATGCGACCCATCGTGATTGCCGACGAGGAGGTGACCGACTCAGCCGTTCGCCGTCTGCTCAACGACGCGGGCGACGACATCGACGACCTCATGATGCTCTGCGAGGCTGACATCACGAGCAAGAACGAGGTGCGCAAGAAGCGTTTCCTCGAAAACTTCCGCATGGTGCGCGAGAAACTCACCGACCTTAAGGAGCGCGACTACAAGCGCCTGCTGCAGCCCGTCATCGATGGCAACGAGATAATGCAGATGTTCAACCTGCAGCCGAGTAGAGAGGTGGGCGTGCTGAAACAGTATCTGAAGGACGCCGTGCTCGACAACCGTGTGGCTAACGAACGCGAGCCTCTTATGGAACTACTGATGAAGAAAGCCGCAGAAATGGGGCTCACTCAGTAGTTTTCTCACCGTTCGCGTTCGCGGTCCGCACCGTTCGCGTTTGCGGTCCGCATCGTTCGCGTCCGCAGTCCGCACCGTTCGCGTTCGCGGTCCGCATCGTTCGCGTTCGCAATCCGCATCGTTCGCGTTCGCAATCGGTGACTGATACACAACCTACACATTGATAAAGTGGCACTTTCGCATTGGCAAAGTGCCACTTTTGTGTTGATGAAATGTCACTATAATTTAGGTAAATGCAACTTCTGCATTGGTCAAAATAGATACTAATATATTGAATAACGCGTAATGAGAAATAAAAGTTGTTAAATGTATGTATGCAATGGTTACAACTTACTTACATATTTAGTAACTTTGCATGCAGAAAACTTAAACAAGCGGTTTAGTTTTCTGTATACGCAGCATCAGGTTGCTGCACTCCTACAGTCACTAAGCAAATAGTAAAGTATATATTATAAATAAGGTAGAAATATAGAAAGGTAAAAAATATTTATTAAAAATAGGTATGAAGAAAACAAAGATTTTATTGGTTGCAGCCTTGGCTGCAGTGCTCGCCTCATGTGGCGGCGGAAAGAGTGGCGGAAAGCCTAACTTCGGCGACAACGAATACGCTGTACGCACAGTTCAGGGTCAGGACGCAAACTTGCAGACCACCTATCCGGCATCCATCAAGGGTGTTCAGGACGTGGAGATTCGCCCGAAAGTGTCTGGCTTCATCACAAAGCTTTGCGTGAAGGAAGGTCAGTCGGTTAAGGCAGGTCAGTTGCTGTTTGTCATCGACAACGTTACATACGCCGCAGCCGTTCGTCAGGCAAAGGCATCTGTGAACGCTGCAAAGGCACAGCTCAACACTGCAACTCTCACATACAACAACTCGCAGAAACTCTTCAAGAACAACGTAATCGGTTCTTACGAATTGCAGTCGACAAAGAACGCAATGGAGAGCGCTGCCGCCCAGCTCGCTCAGGCAGAGGCAGCATACGTATCGGCTAAGCAGAACCTCAACTTCTGCTTCGTGAAATCTCCGGCTAACGGCGTTGTAGGCGACCTGCCTTACCGCGTAGGTGCTCTCGTAAGCGCTTCGTCGCAGCAGCCCCTCACAACCGTGTCTAACAACTCTACAATGCAGGTTTACTTCTCTATGACAGAGAAAGACCTTCTGGAGATGAGCAAGACACAGGGTGGCGTACACGCTGCCGTAGAGAGCTATCCGGCTGTGAAGCTGCAGCTCGCCGACGGCTCTATCTACGAGCATCCGGGCAAGGTGGCTACCGTGAGCGGTGTCATCGACCCGACCACCGGTACTGTCTCTATGCGTGCCGACTTCCCCAACCCCGAGCACGTGCTCAAGAGCGGTGCTTCAGGCTCTATCGTAGTGCCTCACGTAGCTTCTTCGGCTGTTATCATCCCGCAGGACGCTGTGGTTCAGGTGCAGGACAAGTACTTCGTTTACGTAGTAGGCAAGGACAACAAGGTGAAGTACACACCAGTTACTGTTAATCCGCAGAACGACGGCAAGAACTACATCATCACTTCTGGTCTTAGCGTAGGCGACCGCTTCGTTGTGAACGGCGTTTCTTCGCTCCAGGACGGTATGGACATCAAGCCGCTCACAGAGGCTCAGTACGCTGAGAAGCTGAAGAAGACAGAGCAGCTCGGCGAGGCTCAGGGCGACCTTGGCAAGCTGAAGAAGGCATTCGGAAAATAATTTTTTGGTAGATAAGAAAGTAATATGAAATTAGATAGATTTATCCTGCGCCCGGTGCTCTCGACCGTGATTTCAATCGTGGTTGTCATCCTGGGTGTGTTAGGTTTGGTGTCGCTGCCTATCGAGCAGTACCCGAACATGGCGCCGCCTACCATCATGGTGCGTGCAGCCTATACCGGTGCCAACTCACAGACCGTGCTCAACTCTGTGATTGCGCCGCTTGAGGAGTCGATCAACGGTGTGGAGGGCATGACCTACATGACATCTTCTGCCACCAACGACGGTTCGGCTTCTATCACCGTATTCTTCAAGCAGGGCATGGACCCTGACATGTGCCAGGTGAACGTGCAGAACCGCGTGTCGCAGGCTTCTGCGTTGCTGCCTGCCGAGGTAACAAAGGCAGGTGTGACGGTTATGAAACGCCAGTCGTCTACCGTTATCCTCTTCGGTCTTACAGCCGACGATGACCGCTACGACGACGAGTTCCTCACCAACTATGCCAACATCAACGTCGTTCCTGCCATCAAGCGTGTGAACGGTGTGGGCGAGTGCCAGTGCTTCTCGCAGAAAGACTACACCATGCGCCTCTGGATCGACCCGGTGAAGATGAAGAGCTACGGCTTGATTCCGACAGACCTCACCGGCGTTCTCGCACAGCAGAACATCGAGGCTGCGCCAGGTTCGGTAGGCGAGCAGTCGGACAACCAGTTCCAGTACACCTTCCGCTACAGAGGACGTCTGCAGACACCGGAGGAGTTCGGCGAAATGATTATCAAGTCGACACAGGACGGACAGACCATCCGCGTGAAGGACGTAGCCCGCGTAGAGATGGGCGCGCTGTCATACACCGTAGAGTCGAAGAACAACGGCAAGCCGTCAGTAACAATGATGGTTACACAGACCGCAGGCTCTAACGCTACAGAGATTGCCACAAACATCAAGAAGCTCCTCAAGGAGCAGGAGGCATCAATGCCGCCGGGCATCCACTTCGACATCATGCAGGACGTTACGGAGTTCCTCTTCGCCTCAATCGAAGACCTTATCAAGACCCTCTGCGAGGCGTTCATCCTCGTGTTCATCGTGGTGTACATCTTCCTTCAGGACACACGCTCTACGCTCATCCCGTTGATTGCGGTGCCCGTATCGCTCATCGGTACATTCTTCTTCCTCTACGCGTTCGGCTTCTCGCTCAACCTGCTTACGCTTGCCGCACTCGTGCTTGCCATCGCCATCGTGGTCGACGACGCCATCGTGGTTGTCGAGGCAGTGCATGCCAAGCTCGACCTCGGCTACAAGTCGGCTAAGCTCGCGTCTATCGACGCCATGAACGAAATCTCGGGCGCCATCATCTCAATCACCCTCGTTATGGCGTCGGTGTTCATCCCCGTGTCATTCATGGGTGGTACGTCAGGTGCGTTCTACCGCGAGTTCGGTATCACTATGGCTATCTCTATCATCATCTCGGCACTCAACGCCTTGACCCTTTCTCCGGCTCTCTGCGCCATCTTGCTGAAGCCGAAGGACGAAGAAGGCAAGGAGCGCAAGATGTCGATGGTAGACCGCTTCCACGCATCGTTCAACGCCGCATACGGCAAGGTGCAGGAGAAGTATACAAAGGGTGTGCGCCGCCTCGTTGAGCGCCCCGTTATCGCTATCGCTACAGTCGTAGTGGCTATCGCTGCAATGGTAGTGCTCATGGGTACAACAAAGACAGGCCTCGTTCCTGACGAGGATACCGGCACAGTATTCTGTACAGTGTCAACACCTCCGGGCACCTCTATGAAGAAGACCAACGAGGTGATGGATCAGGTAGACCGCATGCTCGCTACCAACCCGGCTATCGCCAGCCGTATGCGTATCACGGGCTACAACTTCATCGCTGGTCAGGGCTCTAACCAGGGTACATTCATTGTCAAGCTGAAGAGCTTCGAGGAGCGTCAGAAGGAAGAGGGTCCGCTGAAGTACATCGGCGTACACAACCTCGGTTCTACTATGGTGCTCGGCATGATATACAAGCAGACCGCAGCCATCAAGGGCGCGCAGATTCTTGCCTTCCAGCCGCCTATGGTGCAGGGCTTCTCTGAAACCAACGGTATGACCTTCTCAATGCAGGACCGCACGGGTGGCGACGTTAACAAGTTCTACGACATCACGAAGAACTACATCGCAGAGCTTAACAAGCGTCCGGAGATCTCGAACGCTATGACATCGTACAACACCAAGTATCCGCAGTACAAGATTGATGTTGACGTGGCTAAGTGTAAGCAGAGCGGCATCGACCCGTCTACAGTGCTCACCACAATGCAGGGCTACTACGGCGGTATGTATGCGTCTAACTTCAACGCTTACGGTAAGCTCTACCGTGTATACATCCAGTCGGCACCGCAGGATCGTGCAGACCTGAAGAGTCTGGACAACATCTACGTGCGCACTTCTGCTGGCGAGATGGCTCCTATCAAGGAATACGTGAACCTGAGCCGTGTATACGGTCCGCAGGAGATCGACCGCTTCAACCTCTTCACCTCTATCAACGTGAACGCTTCGGCTGCAGAGGGCTACTCTACGGGCGACGCTATCAACGCTATGGCTGAGGTAGCGAAGACATCGCTGCCGGCAGGCTACACATACGAGTTCTCGGGCTTGACACGTACCGAGCAGGAGTCATCAAACTCTACTGCTATCGTGTTCGTGCTCTGCTTGACCTTCGTATACCTCATTCTCTCGGCACAGTACGAGTCGTACATTCTGCCGCTGTCCGTAATCCTTTCCATCCCGTTCGGTCTGGCAGGAGCCTTCCTCTTCACCAACATGTTTGGCAAGAACAACGACATCTACATGCAGATTGCGCTCATCATGCTTATGGGTCTTCTCGCTAAGAACGCCATCCTTATCGTGCAGTTCGCCCTCGAACGCCGTCAGACTGGTATGGCTGTGTCTTGGTCGGCAGTGCTCGGCGCTGCAGCCCGTCTGCGTCCTATCCTTATGACCTCTCTGGCTATGATTATCGGTTTGCTTCCGCTGCTCATGCCTTGGGGTGTAGGCTACAACGGCAACATGACACTCGGCGCTGCAGCCGTAGGCGGTATGCTTATCGGTATGCTCTGCCAGATTATGGTAGTGCCGGCGCTGTTCTACATCTTCCAGACATTGCAGGAGAAGATCAAGCCTATCGAGTTCGAGAACGACAGAGCAGATGTAGACACCGAGATTCGCCAGTACACCAACCCGTACGTGGCAGGTGCGCTGCATGAGCAGATTGAAAAGACTTCAAAATAAGACAGATGAACATGAAAAAAATAATGCTTCTCGCCGCTGGCGCATTGCTGATGACCAGCTGCGGAATATACAATAAGTACGAGCGTCCCGAGGTGAACACCACGGGACTCGTACGCGACGTGCAGAGCAGCACCGACACACTCGCTGTCACCGACACCACAAGCTTCGGCAACCTCGCCTGGCGCCAGGTGTTCACCGACCCGCAGCTGCAGTCGCTCATCGAGCAGGGCTTGAAGAGCAACACCAACCTGCTCAACGCCGCTCTCAACGTGAAGATGGTTGAGGACCAGCTCATGGTGGCTAAGCTCGCTTTCGTGCCGGGCTTCACCTTCTCACCGCAGGGCACAATAGCTTCTTGGGACGGCAACCCCGCTACGAAGACCTATACGCTGCCTATCACCGCATCGTGGAGCGTAGACCTCTTCGGCAACCTTCTCAACCAGAAGCGTTCGGCACAGATGGCGCTGCTCGCTACGAAAGACTATCAGCTCGTAGTGCAGACAAAGGTCATCTCTAACATCGCCAACTTGTACTACACGCTGCTCATGCTCGACAAGCAGCTGCAGGTGGTAGACAATATGTCGAAGCTCACTGAGGAGACATGGAACATCATGAAGATTCAGAAGGAGCTTGGCCGCGTGAAGGAGACAAGCGTGCAGAGTGCTGAGGCTAACATGTATTCGGTTAAGGCTCAGGCAACGGAACTGAAGCGTCAGATTCGCGAGACTGAGAACTCGCTCTCGCTGCTGCTCGGCCAGCAGGCGCAGACCATCGCACGCGGAACGTTCGAAGGACAGCAGTTGCCGTCGGAGTTCTCTACAGGCGTAGGCTTGCAGCTGCTCGCAAACCGTCCAGACGTTCACTATGCAGAGATGTCGCTCGCACAGTGCTTCTACGACGTAAACACAGCACGCTCTAAGTTCTATCCGAACATCACCATCTCGGGCACTGGCGCCTTCACCAACTCTGGCGGTATGGGCATCACCAACCCGGGCAAGTGGTTGCTCTCGGCTGTCGGCTCGCTTGTTCAGCCTATCTTCGCTCACGGTCAGCTCGTGGCTGGCTTGAAGGTGGCTAAGTCAAAGCAGGAGCAGGCTTTCAACACATGGCAGAACGCTGTGCTCTCAGCAGGCTCGGAGGTGAGCAACGCCCTCGTGCTCTACAACTCTTCTGCAGAGAAGAGCGCGCTGGAGGCTAAGCAGGTGGAGAGTCTGAAGAAGAACGTAGAGTACAACAAGATGCTCTTCAACGACGGATCGGCTACATATCTTGAGATAATCACCGCACAGCAGAGTCTGCTCAACGCAGAGCTCTCGAAGGTGCAGGACGACTTCTACAAGATGCAGGCTGTGGTTAACCTCTACTATGCACTCGGCGGAGGAAGATATTAAAACTCAAAACTCAAAATTATGATTAGTGAAAAAGCATATATAGCTCCGGGTGCGAAGATTGGCAAGAACGTTACGATCTATCCGTTCGCATACATCGAGGACGACGTGGTTATCGGCGATGACTGCGTAATCTATCCTTACGTGAGCATCATGCGCGGCACAACAATGGGCCGTGGCAACAAGGTTTATCAGAACACGGTGCTCGGCGCTGAGCCGCAGGACTTCAACCATAAGGGTGAGGCTACACGCCTCGTCATCGGCGACGAGAACATCTTTCGTGAGAATGTGGTTGTTAACCGCGCTACATTCACCAACGGCGAGACACGCATCGGCAACCGCAACTTCTTCATGGAGGGCGTGCATATCTCGCACGACACGAAGGTTGACGACTACATAACGTTCGGTTATGGTACGAAGGTGGCAGGCGACTGTGAGGTTCACAGCGCTGCAATCTTCTCTTCTGGCGTCATCGTCAACTCGAACGTGCGCATCGGTGGTGCATCGATGGTGACTGGCGGTGTGCGTATCTCGAAGGATGTGCCTCCGTTCATCGTGGCTACGGACAACCCCGTGCGCTACGCTGGCGTTAACGAGACGCTGCTGAAGTCGTCGGGCACAACCGAGAAGGTGATTGGTCATATCGCAAACGCTTATCGCCTCGTGTTCCACGGACAGACAAGCGTGTTCGACGCAATCAATCAGATTAAGGAGCAGGTGCCGGCAGGCAAGGAGATTACGGCTATCGTGAAGTTCCTTGAGAGCACTAAGCTCGGCATCATCAGCAAGCTGTAAGCCACATGTGGCTTCGGCTGGTTCTGAACAACTGAAACATCAAAACACATATATTTCATACCTTTTATATATTAGTGTTGTTATTTCAATGAAAGCGGCAAGGTCGACGTGACGTCAACCTTGCCGCTATTTTTTTGTGTTGAGGTGTTGAGGTGTTGAGATGTTGAGGTGTTGAGATTTGATGTTGAGGTGTTGAGGTGTTGAGGTGTTGAGATTTGATGTTGTGATGTTGTGGTGTTGAGGTGTTGAGATGTTGAGGTGTTCAGTAACCGACGGTGCAAGCGAAGCCTGCGGCAATCACTCTGTCGTGAATTGCATCAAGCTCCTCGTGCGTAGCCTTGCGAAGAGTGGGGCAAGGCGTCTCGCGGTCGATAGTGTATATCATCACGCTACTGGGCTTGATGCGTCGAACGGCGGTGAGCCAAGGTTCCACGAACGCCTCCGAAACGTTGTCAACACTTGCGCCGGTGTCGTCCGTGCCGTGCATGAACATGGTCTGCACGATGCAGTGTCCGTCGAACGATTCCATCTCCTTGATGATGTTCTCGACGTTATACGACGGTTGCACGGGGCGGTCCACCTTATTAATATATTCAGCGCAGACCGTGTCGAGCTTCATGATGTTGTTGTCCACGAGCATCAGCGCGCGATGTACGTCGGGGCGGTGCGCCAGCGTAGAATTGGTGAGCACCGACACGCGCGCCTCGGGATAGTAGGCGTCGCGCAGACGTATTGTGTCCTCGATGATAGGCAGGAAGTCGGGATGCGCTGTCGGTTCGCCGTTGCCCGAGAAGGTGATGACATCGAGCTTCGAACTCGCCGCACGCATCTCCTTCAGCTTTTGCTCAAGCCGCTCGGCGATAAGTTCGCGCGAAGGTTGTGGCAGAGTAGGGCGGCGCAAGCGGTTGTAGCCCACCTCGCAGTAGATGCAGTCGAACGTGCATATCTTTCCGTCGCTCGGGTTGACGTTCACGCCGAGCGAAATGCCAAGTCGCCGACTGTGTATCGGTCCGACTATTGGCGAAGGATAGAGAATTGTTGCCATTATGTGTGCTTTTATAGTTATCCAAAGGTAGATAGTTTGTTTTATTAAAGGCATACGTATGGTGTTAATTGACGTTAATCCCTCTTTTTAACCGATATTTTTTTGTTATTTTGCAGGAAATTTGGTATAATATAGCCTTTTCGGAATGAGAAAGAAAAACAAGAAGACCCGCAGTCGTCACGGATTGCAGGCCGTAACGTTGTGCATTAGCACCGCAATGGTGCTTATCCTGTTAGGTTTGGTGGTGTTCTCAGTGTGCACCGCCCGCAATCTTTCTGCCTATGTGAAGCAGAACATCGTGGTGACGATGATGCTGCAGGACGATATGACGACAGGCGAGGCTCACCAGTTCTGCAACAAGCTGCAGGCGCGCCCGTACATCTGTTCGCTGCAGTACATCAGCAAGGAGCAGGCGCTGCGCGAAGGCATCAAGGCGCTGGGCACCGACCCTCGCGAGTTCGCCGAAGTGAACCCGTTCCTCTCGTCTATCGAGATAACGCTGAAGTCTGACTACGCCAACAGCGACTCGCTGCAGTTCATCTCTAAGGAGCTGAAAGCCTACCCTAAGGTGAGCGAGGTGAAGTATCAGAAGGACCTCATCGACAGCGTGAACGAGAACATCGCCAAGATAAGTCTTGTGCTGCTGGCGCTCGCCGTGCTGCTCACCATCGTGTCGTTCTCGCTTATCAACAACACCGTGCGTCTGAGCATCTACGCCCGCCGTTTCTCCATCCACACCATGAAACTCGTGGGTGCGTCGTGGGGCTTCATCCGTGCGCCGTTCGTGCGCCACTACGTGTTGCTCGGTCTGCTCGCTGCGCTCATAGCGTGCTGCGTGCTTGGTGGTGCTGTCTACGCTCTGTTCATGTACGAGCCCGACGTTCTCGACCTCATCACGTGGCAGGTGCTCGCCATAACTGCCGGTACGGTAGTTGTATTCGGTATCTTCATCACGGCTATCTGCTCGATAATATCGGTTAACAAGTTCCTGCGCATGAAGGCAGGCGATTTGTATAAGATATAATGTTGAGATGGTGTGATGGTGATGTGGTGATTAATAGAATATATTCATTCAACTTAAAATATAAACAAAGTGGATAAAAGAAATTACGCATTCGGTAAGATCAACTTCATTCTGATGGCTGTCGGAATGTTGGTTGTAATCCTTGGTTTTATACTTATGAGCGGTGGCGGAAGCGACGAGACCGTTTTCGACAACGATATCTTCAGCGTGCGCCGCATTAAGGTGGCACCCGTAGTGTGCTTCCTCGGCTTCATCTCGATTATATATGCCATAATCAAAAAGCCGAAGGACGAATAATCCCTTCAGGGGGTGCAGTTGTCTCAACTGCACCAACCAAGCGGCAGGTGCATCCTCTTGTGCCTTCAAATAGGTTGGTGCAGTTGAGACAACTGCACCCCCTGAGAGACAACTGCACCAACAAAGTAGTCAGTGAATTAGTTAGGTTGGTGCAGTTCTTGCTCTGGCAAGCGGCAAAGCCGAGCGGAGACAACTGCACCCCCTGAAAATACCCTCGAATTAATAATTAATAATTAAAAATTAATAATTTAACAAATGGATTGGTTACAAGCATTGGTCCTTGGCATTATCCAGGGACTCACAGAATACTTGCCCGTTAGTAGCAGCGGCCACCTCGCAATCGGCTCGGCACTCTTCGGTGTGCAGGGCGAGGACAACCTTGCGTTCACCGTAATGGTGCACGTAGCTACCGTGCTCAGCACCCTCGTCATACTGTGGAAAGAAATCGACTGGATTCTGAAAGGACTCTTCAAGTTCGAGATGAACGCCGAGACAAAATACTTCCTCAATATCGTCGTTTCGATGGTACCAGTAGGCATCGTCGGTGTGTTCTTCAAGGACTATGTCGAGGAAATCTTCGGTTCGGGTCTGCTCATCGTGGGCTGCTGTCTGCTTCTCACAGCCTTGCTGCTCACATTCTCCTATTTCGCCAAGCCGCGTCAGCGCGAGCATATCTCTATGAAGGACGCCTTCATCATCGGTCTTGCCCAGGCTGCAGCCGTGCTGCCCGGACTCTCGCGCTCAGGTTCTACCATTGCTACCGGCTTGCTTCTCGGCAACAAGAAGGAGAATCTCGCCCAGTTCTCATTCCTTATGGTCATTCCGCCAATACTCGGCGAGGCGTTGCTCGACGTTTTGAAGGCAGCTAAGGGCGAAGACGCGTTCGGCAATATCGACACACTGCCCCTCGTTGTTGGCTTCGTGGCAGCATTCGTCAGCGGATGCATCGCCTGCAAGTGGATGATCAACATCGTGAAGCGCGGCAAGCTCGTTTGGTTCGGCGTATATTGCGCCATCGCAGGTGTCGTGACCATCGCTTGCTCATTACTCTAAAAAATAATCAACAACAAATAATGAATTTCACCAAAGGCGAAGTCATCGCCATAAACAAACCCCTTGGCATGACCAGCTTCTGTGCCTTGGCAATAGTGCGAAAGCGCATCTGCGTACGCCTCGGGGTGAAGAAGATAAAGATAGGCCATGCCGGAACCCTCGACCCGCTTGCTTCGGGCGTGCTCGTGCTCTGCACCGGCAAGTTCACGAAGCGCATTGAGGAGTTTCAGATGCACGGCAAGGAGTACACAGCCACCATCCAGCTCGGCGCCACCACGCCCAGCTACGACATGGAGCATCCCGTGAACGCCACCTATCCTACAGACGGCATCACACGCGAACGCATAGAAGAGGTTCTGAAGCAGTTCGTGGGCGACATAGAGCAGGTTCCGCCGACATTCTCGGCGTGCAAGGTGGGCGGACAGCGCTCCTACGACCTGCGCCGAAAGGGTCAGGACGTGGAGCTGAAGCCGAAGCAGATACACATCGACGAGATAGAGCTTACGGCGTTCGACCCCGAAACGATGCAGATGTCGATACGTGTGGCGTGCGGAAAGGGCACATACATCCGTGCCTTGGCACGCGACATCGGTCGTGCGCTCAACTCCGGCGGCTATCTCACGGCTCTCTGCCGCACACGCTCTGGCGATCAGCGCGTGGAGAACTGCATCGAGCTTGACAAGTTCGAGGAGTGGCTCGCCAATCAGACAATAGAAACCAGTGAAGATGAATAAATAAAAACTACTATGAAGTTATCACAGTTCAAGTTTAAGTTACCAGAAGAGCTCATCGCTCTCTATCCGCATAGCATTTACCGCGAGTTCGAAAACGACAACGGCGAGAAGGAGACCTTCCGCATCACACGTCGCGACGAGTGTCGCCTGATGGTGCTGCACAAGAAGTCGCAGACCATCGAAATGTACAAGAAAGACGCCGACGGCAACCCCATCGAGGGCGAGTATCTCGACTTTCGCAACGTGCTCGACTACTTCGACGAGCACGACACGTTCATCTTCAACGATACAAAGGTGTTCCCGGCGCGCCTCTACGGCACAAAGGAGAAGACCGACGCGAAGATTGAGGTGTTCTTGCTGCGCGAACTCAACGAGGAGATGCGTCTCTGGGACGTGCTCGTAGAGCCAGCACGCAAGATACGTATCGGCAACAAGCTGTTCTTCGACGACTCGGGCACTATGGTGGCTGAGGTTATCGACAATACAACAAGCCGCGGACGCACGCTCCGCTTCCTCTACGACTGTCCGCACGACGAGTTTAAGCGCGAGCTTTACGCTCTCGGCGAGGCTCCGCTGCCACGCTACATCCTCGACCGCCGCCCCGACAAGCGCAGCACAGAGGACGACTTCGACGACTTCCAGTGCATCTTCGCCAAGCACGAAGGCGCCGTTACGGCTCCGGCTACCGGCTTGCACTTCTCGCGCGAGCTGATGAAGCGCATGGAGATTCGCGGCATCAACTTCGCCTATATTACGCTCCACTGCGGTTTGGGCAACTTCCACGACATCGAAGTGGAAGACCTTACAAAGCATAAGATGGACTCGGAGCAGATGCGTGTAGACGCCGACTGCTGCAAGCTCGTCAACGACACGAAGCGTGCCGGCCACCGCGTGTGCGCTGTTGGTACAAGCGTCGTTAAGGCTACAGAGACCGCTGTCGGCACCGACGGTATGCTGAAGGAATACGACGGCTGGACTAACAAGTTCATCTTCCCACCGTACGACTTCGGACTCGCCGACTCGATGATCTCCAACTTCTACCATCCGTACTCAACACTCCTCATGGAGACATGCGCTTTCGGCGGTTACGACCTCGTAATGGAGGCTTACAACCTCGCCGTTAAGCACGGATTCAAGTTCGGTTCGTACGGCGACGCCCTGCTCATCGTTAACGACTAAGCTGCACTTATGCACAAGGTGTATCTTTCGCTCGGCTCCAATCTCGGCGACCGTGAGGCTACGATGCGCAGCGCCATAGAGTTGCTCAACGAACGCGCCGGCACGGTAGACCGCCAGTCGTCGTTCATCGAGACTGAGCCGTGGGGATTTGAGTCGGCAAACCGATTCTTGAACATGTGCGTGCGACTGCTCACCGCCTTGCAGCCCGCAGAACTGCTCGAAGCGACAAAGCAGATTGAGCGCGAACTGGGCAGAACGCAGAAGTCGGTAGACGGACAATATCACGACCGCCCAATCGACATCGACATCCTTATGTACGACGACCTGCAACTCTCTACGCCCGACCTTACGCTGCCGCATCCGCACATGCAGGAGCGCGACTTCGTTATGGTGCCGCTGAGAGAAATTCTATAATTTAGAGGGCGTGTCAAAACTACAGTTAGCTTTTTATCGCAAATCTGTAGTTTTGACACGCCCTCTTTTTGTTGCTCCGTTTGTTACGTTTTACCATTGTATACCGAACGCCGCCCGATCAGATTGCGAACGCCGTCCAATCGGATTGCGAACGCCGTCCGATCAGATTGCGTCCGCCGCCCGATCGGATTGCGAACGCCGCCGCTCAGATTGTGTCTGCCTGTAGGAGGTAAGAGTTTAGACACTCTTTGTTTTTTTTAAGCATGACAATATTTTGTTATATAAACTGCTAACTATCATCGATAAAGAAAATTTTAAAAAAAGATAACTTTTGTTTGGCGAAAAACATGATTATAAGTATATTTGCAAAATATTAGTAGCAATCAATTAATAATCATACAAACATAATTATGAAGAAATCTTTACTTTTGACTGCGGCTCTTGTTATGGCAACAACAGCTGCCAATGCACAGCCGTTTGTTGAAGGCGTTCCGTTCAGCGCACGCCAGTTCGGCAAACACCTCGTGCCAACACTTAACGCACAGGCTCAGCCTTCAAAGTTGCGTGCTGAGAAGAAAAGCAACTATTATCTTCGTCCGGAAGGCGCCATGTTCCAGGCTTCTGACAAGAAAGGTCAGATTTGGGGAACTGTGTATATGTATGTTCCGGGTGCTTACGACGTAAAGTTCAAGAAGCAGGGCACAGATGCCTATGTTTGGCATCAGAACACATTCGACTATTACGGCGAAGTAACAGTTAACGATTGCTCAAGCAAAACAGATTATTATTATAATATTGACGCAAACGGCGACTTCACGATGAAGAGCTTGTTTGACGGTCGCGATGCTCTCCCGACACTTGTTTGCGGGACCGACTCGTTCCTGCTTGCTTCGGAGAATCCTTACTTCGGCAATCCTGGCGACCCTGGCAAGCACGAATCGTTGGCTTTGATGTACTATTATCCGCGCGTATATTCTGGCATCGACCAAGCTAACCGCCGCGTGACTCCGCTTTCATACACTATGGACCAGGTGAGCGAAGTGTTCTTTGGTGGCATGGACAACGAGTACGTATATGGCTCGGGTACGTTCACACAGGACGGAGCTAAATACACCGCCACCGGCGTTTATCAGTATTTCGACAAACCGATGGCTCCGCTGGTCGTAGAAGATATCTTCATTCCGGTTATCTCTAAGGGCTACTATCCTATCGCGAAGGGCAAGTCGCTGCGTATGCAGATTCACAACGTGATAGAGCAGGACGGCAAACGCATTCCTGGCGACAAGATTCTCTACGAACTCACAGCTACCGAGCCTGAGACTATCGACGTAGGCAGCATTCCGTACGACGAAAATACAAGCTACAACGCCTTCACACTCGTGTTCACCAAGAAGAACGCTGACGGCAAGGCAGAGCGCTTCACAATCGACGAGCCGTTCTATGTAGTTATCGACGGACTCGACAAGGAAGGCATCGACTGCGGCTTCGAGATCAGCGAGTTGCCTTACTATTACGACAACTTCGATTCAGCCGTAGGTATTTGGAAGAAGGACGGCAGCCCGGCTTTCTTCAGCCTCTACAAGGACGTTGCACTCAAGGTGTCGTTCTCTGCTAAGTACGATTACTGCAACCCGATGTACTACGTAACCAACGGACGTGTAGAGAACTACGGCGTTGTGAAGATGAGCGACGACGGCACAAGCGGCAAGACTCTCATTCCTGGCGAATTGGTATTCGCAGGTCCGGCTATCAAGACAAACGACAGCTGGTTCGACGCTAACAACGACCCCAACTACAAGGTTACTTGCGATGCCGACTGGGTTAAGTCTATCACTCCCGACACAAAGACATGGGCTGAATACGACATCACAGTGCTCAAGCTCGACTGCGACCCGCTGCCTGAGGGCGTAAGCGGACGCAAGTGCGAACTCCACGTCCAGGGCAAGACCTGCAAGTCGACATATCCTATCGAGGTTCTGCAGGGCAATGCAGAGGCAGGTGTCAACGGCGTGACAGTTAGCGTGGCACGCGACGGCAAGACATACAACGTAAGCGGACAGCGCGTGGCTGACGACACAAAGGGCCTCGTAATCCGCAACGGTAAGAAATATCTGAACAAGTAATAAACTAAAAACCTATATCGTAATTAGAAACAAAAAGGGGTGCGCAAGTTGCGCTGCAACCGCACCCCTCAGATATAAAAAGGTGCGAAGATTGCGCTGCAACCGCACTCATATATAATATATAATGTATAATAATTAGAGAGAGAGTTAATTAATAAGGTAAATAACTTAAACAATATGATTATGAGAAAAACACTTAGAGTACTTTTTTCTGCGGTGCTGGCAGCCACAACGTTGGTTCCGTCGGCAACAAATGCGCAGACTCCGTCTACTGGCGGACCGTACGACATCCCGTATTCATGTCTTTGGAACGACCGCACCGTGCTGTCAACCAATGAGTGGACCGTTGAGGACAAGAACAACGACGGCATCACTTGGGGATTCAGCGACGACGTGCCCGGCAGTTTCGTCAGTTATGTAGGCACTACGCAGAAGCAGGATGCCGACGACTGGCTCGTCAGCCCGTACTTGGCATTCGAGGCAGGCAAGACATATAAGATTGAGACCGGCGGCTTCAAGGCTGCAGGCGGTGCACAGCTGTTGTCTGTGGCTGTCGGCACAGGCGACGACCCCACAACATACAAGGTTGTAGGTGACTATACCATTTCGGCTACATACGGCATCGGTAGCGCTACACCAGTTGAAGGCGAGTTCGTAGCTCCTACAACCGGCAAGTATCGCGTAGCGTTCCATTGCACCAGCAACCAGCGCGCCTATCTTCTTCTCCTTCCGTTGAAGGTGCTTGCACAGGCAGCCTTGGCTGTGCGCCCGGCAGCTGTAAACGACCTCAATGTGGAGGTTGGCGCTAAGGGAGCAGTGTCGGCTAAGGTGTCGTTCACAACACCGTCTACCGACTATGCAGGCAATAAGCTCTCAGGTCTTACACGCGTTCAGCTCTATCGCGACTATGTGCAGGTGAAGAACTTCGACGCTCCTGCTGTAGGCACAAAGATAGAGTGGCAGGACGACGAGGTTGTTACCGGCGAACATTCATACAGCGTAATAGCTACAGCCAACGACTTGCGTAGCGACGAAGTTGTAAAGAAGGTGTATGTTGGTTACGACCGTCCGCTTCCTCCGCAGAACATCAAGATCTACGACCACCTCAACGGCAAGGCAACCATCTCTTGGGACCCCGTTTCGGAAGTTGGTATGCATGGTGGATACGTCGACCCGAAGACTGCAGAATACTGCGTGAACACACTCTATTACGGTTATCTTAAGCCGGTGGAGCAAGGTCTTACAACTACTAAGTGTGTTGTAAACGACGTTAACTATGACGGCGCTCAGGGTGCTGTGCAGTATGCAATCTACACATATGTAGACAGCCCGACATCAGACACAGCCGTAGTCAGCGATGCAGGACGTGAGGCTTTCGTCATCGGTCAGGCACACCCGATACCTTACTACGAGTCGTTCGCTAACAAGAGCCTTCAGAAGGGTCCGTGGATTATTGACGCCAACTGCCCAGGCAAGTTCGGTCTTTCAGAAGACAGTCAGGACGAGGACGCAGGCGCACTTGTTTTCAACCCGTCAACAGGCAGCACTTTGGCTTGCATCCAGGGTCCGAAGGTAGACATCTCTAAGGCTGGCAACCCGCAGCTCGTATTCTGGTACTACGCATATCCTGGCACCGACGGCAAGATAACCGTAAAGGTTAACCGCAACGGTCAGGAGATGAAGGAAGTAGGAACCGTCGATTACAGCAAACTCAGCGGTTCAATGGGCTGGCGCTCTGTATCGTTCGACCTTGCTACTGTGAACACCGTAGGCGTAGAGAACGGCTACATCCGTCCTTACTTCTACGCAGAAGGACTTGCTACAAGCCTCTTTATTGACAACATCAAGATTTACGACGCTGTCGACAACAACCTCTCTGCTGAGCTCGACGCTCCGGCACACGTGCAGAACGGCAAGGTGGCTGTAGTGAACGTAAAGGTTACTAACCTCGGCACAGCAAAGGCGAGCGGCTACAAGGTACACCTCTATGTAGACGGCAAGAAGTATGAGACAGAAGAGGGCGAAGACCTCGAGCCGAACGCACAAGCTACATACGAATTCGCATTCACACCGAAACTCGGCGCGAAGAGCTTCAAGGTGAGCGGCGAAGTAGAGTGGGCTGCAGACGCATTCCAGGACAACAACAAGACTGATGAGGCAACAGTAGGCATCGTTAAGTCGCCGCTTCCGGCAATCAGCGACCTCGCTGCTTCAGCCAAGGGCGTGCTCACATGGTCGTCGATGAATGTTGACGGCGCTGTGGTTAAGGACGACTTCGAGACATACACACCGTGGTCTATCAGCAACGTAGGCGACTGGACACTCTACGACGGCGATAAGGGCACTGTATATACCTTCGGCGGCATCCAGCACCCGCACCGTGGCGAGGCACAGGCTTACATCGTCTTCAACCCGTGGCAGGTGAGCGGCATCACAGGCAGCAACTGGCAGATGTTTGCAGACATCTTCGCGCCTCACTCAGGCGAGCAGTCGATGATGTCAACCGGCACCACAATCGACACCGGCACACCTACCAACAACTGGCTCATCACTCCGGAGCTTTCGGGCGAGGAGCAGACCGTTTCGTTCTGGGTTAACGCTCCTGGCGACGAGGTAAGCCGCGGCGAGCAGTATCCGAACTCAGGTCCTGAGACATTCGACCTCTACTACTCTGAGGACGACACCAACCCCAACTCGTTCATCAAGATCAACAAAGACTCTTACGAGGCTGTTTACGACTGGAAACAGTACAACATCGACCTTCCTGAGGGTGCTAAGTACTTCGCTATCGTACACACAAGCACTGGTTCGCTGACATCTTACAACTACGAGCCCGACCGTGTATGCGTCGACGATGTTACATACCGTGCAGGCGGCTTGCGTGTAATGGGCTACAACGTATATCGCGACGGCGTTCTCGTTAAGAAGCTCGACAGCAAGACCACAACCTGGACCGACGACAACTATGCTAACGACAACGGCTACGGCGCAGGCAACCACAAGTACAACGTAATTGTGGTTTACGCTAACGGCGAGTCTGACGTGTCTAACACAGCTTACGTAGGCGACCCTGCAGCAGGCATCGGTCTCGTAACAGTTGAAGGTGCAAAGGCAGACAACCGCATATACACCGTAGACGGACAGTACGTAGGCAAGAGCCTCCAGAACCTCAACAAGGGCATCTACATCCAGAACGGCAAGAAGGTTGTAGTGAAGTAATTTGCAAAAAATAGTTAAGATATAGATTAAATGCGGGTGCAAATGGTCTGACTTTCAATAAAAAGTCGTACCTTTGCACCCGCATTTTGCACAAATAACAATTTAATTTTTAAAGTTCTATGTATTTAGATCAGGCAAAAAAACAAGAGATCTTTGGACAGTACGGAAAGTCTAACACTGATACTGGTTCAGCTGAGAGCCAGATAGCATTGTTCTCATACCGTATTTCCCATTTGACGGAACATCTTAAGAAGAACCGTAAAGATTATACTACCGCACGTTCTTTGACACAGCTGGTAGGAAAGCGCCGCGCATTGCTTAACTATCTGTACGACCGCGACATCAATCGCTACCGTGCAATCATCAAGGCCCTCGGCCTCCGTAAGTAATCCGCACAAAGGAAACAAGGTCCCGCGTACTCAAAGAGAACGCGGGATTTTTTTTGTATTTATACTACTTGTCTGAAAAAAAAGTAGTAACTTTGCAGAAGTTTTTTAAGGTATATAAAATGCAAGATATTAGAAACATTGCGATTATCGCCCATGTCGACCATGGAAAGACCACGCTTGTCGACAAGATGATGTTGGCGGGCAAGCTGTTCCGTGACGGCCAGGATAACAGTGGCCAGGTATTGGACTCCAACGACCTGGAACGCGAACGAGGAATAACTATCCTTTCCAAGAACGTTTCAATCAACTGGAAAGGCACAAAAATCAATATTATTGACACCCCGGGTCACTCCGATTTCGGTGGTGAGGTAGAGCGCGTGCTCAACATGGCAGACGGTTGTATTCTGCTTGTTGACGCATTCGAAGGACCGATGCCGCAGACACGCTTCGTGCTGCAGAAGGCGCTTCAGATCGGTCTGAAGCCGATCGTTGTTGTGAACAAGGTTGACAAGCCCAACTGCCGCCCTGAGGAGGTGTACGAAATGGTGTTCGACCTCATGTTCTCACTCAACGCTACCGAAGACCAGCTCGACTTCCCCGTTGTTTACGGTTCGGCAAAGAACGGCTGGATGGCTGAGGACTACAACGCCCCGACAGACAATATCGACTATCTGCTCGACAAGATCGTAGAAGTGATACCCGCACCGAAGGTGCTTGAGGGTACGCCGCAGATGCTCATCACATCGCTCGACTACTCAAGCTATACCGGTCGTATCGCCGTAGGTCGCGTTCACCGCGGCACGCTCAAGGAAGGCATGAACATAACCATCTCTCACCGCGACGGCACTCAGGAGAAGACACGCATCAAGGAAATACACGTGTTCGAGGGTATGGGACAGAAGAAGGTAGACGAGGTTCACTCTGGCGACATCTGCGCCATCGTAGGTCTGGAGCGCTTCGAAATCGGCGACACCATCTGCGACTTCGAGAACCCCGAGCCGCTGCCTCCTATCGCTATCGACGAGCCTACCATGAGTATGCTCTTCACCATCAACGACTCGCCGTTCTTCGGTAAGGAAGGCAAGTTCGTTACATCACGCCACATCAACGACCGATTGCAGAAGGAGCTTGAGAAGAACCTTGCGCTGCGCGTGCGTCCGTTCGAGGACTCAACCGACAAGTGGATCGTAAGCGGACGCGGTGTGCTCCACCTCTCTGTGCTCATCGAGACAATGCGTCGCGAGGGTTACGAGCTGCAGGTAGGTCAGCCGCAGGTAATCTACAAGGAGATCGACGGTGTGAAGTGCGAGCCTATCGAGGAACTTACTATCAACGTGCCCGAGGAGTTCTCGAGCAAGATGATTGATATGGTGACACGCCGCAAGGGCGAGATGACATCAATGCAGACTCTCGGCGACCGCGTCGACATCGAGTTCGACATTCCGTCGCGCGGCATCATCGGTCTGCGCACCAACGTGCTCACAGCGAGCCAGGGCGAGGCTATCATGGCACACCGCTTCAAGGAGTACCAGCCGTACAAGGGCGAGATTACACGCCGCATGAACGGTTCGATGATTGCGCTCGAGACCGGCACAGCCTATGCTTACTCTATCGACAAGCTGCAGGATCGCGGCAAGTTCTTCATCGATCCGGGTGAGGAAGTGTACGCAGGTCAGGTGGTAGGCGAGCACGTTCACGACAACGACCTCGTCATCAACGTTACGAAGGCAAAGCAGCTCACCAACGTTCGTGCCAGCGGTTCTGACGAGAAGGCGCGCGTGATACCGAAGGTGGTGATGAGTCTTGAGGAGTGCCTCGAGTACATCAAGGGCGACGAGCTCGTGGAGGTTACTCCGAAGAGCATGCGTATGCGCAAGATTATCCTCGACCATCTCAGCCGCAAGCGCAGCAACAAAGACTAATTTCTTGTATCGAAATATATACAACGACGGGTGTTCCAAGACTGTGAAGTCATGGGACACCTTTTTTCGTATCAAATGCTTGCTTTTATGGAATTAATTTGTTACATTTGCAGCATGGGAATAGAAAAGATACGAAAAGTCATATATACTGACGAATTCATGGATTACTACTGGTCTCTCGATGCCAAGTTGAGAGAGAAGTATTCGTATATAGTGAACATAATAGAAACTCAGAAGGTAGTGAATGAGAAGTTTGTAAAGAAACTTGTCGGAACTCCTTATTATGAGGCGCGTGTGTCGTTTGGTTCAAACGAGTATCGCTCGGTTATATTCACTATTGACAAAGAGAGTTTTGTTGAGTGTACCCGTTTGTTGTTTGTAACGGGATTCTTGAAAAAGAGCACAAAAGACTATAAAAAAGAGATAGGTAAGGCAGATAGGATAATTAAAGAGTTGGAGGATTGATTATGATAAAGATTAATGAAGAGAAGTTGGCACGACTTCACACTGCAGATGAAATATTGGAAAAGGAATACGGCGCACCCGGCACCCCTTCGCGCGATGCTTTCGAGGCGCGCGCCAAGGCATGGTATTACGCCGAGTTGCTGAAAGAAGAGCGCAAGCGCCAGAAGCTTACGCAGCAGCAGCTTGCCGACAAGATTGGCAAGAAGCGCGAGTATATATCTACCATAGAGCGTGGCAACAGCGACATGCAGATGTCTACGTTCCTGCAGATAGCCTCTGCGTTAGGACTGCGTTTCTCGCTCGTGGTGGGCTGACGGCTAATTAATGTGCGGTTGGGCCGATAACAAGTTGGTTAAACCATGCGCCCGAACACAATAATAACGGCTGTTCGGCGTTTATTATTCAGAAAAAGAAAACGTAAACGAACAAGAACATATGAAGAAAAGAACAATAATATTGGGACTCGCCGCAGGCGTGCTGCCAGCGATGGCGCAACCGAAGGTCGGCACCGTATCCGTGCTGCCCCGTGTGGGCGTGGCGCTCGCCAATCTGTCCGGCGACAAAATGTATATAGCCGGTGGAGTCGGCGACAACATGACTTACTCGGCACGCTACAAGGCAGGTCTGATGGCAGGTGTCGACATCGACTGGCAGTTCATGCCCAACCTCTCTGCCACTATCGGTGCGCAGTATGTGCAGCAAGGCGCCAAGTACGGCAACGACGGCTACAAGGTGCAGGTTACGGAAGGCGTGTATAAAGGTACGGGCTACAGCGACTGGAGCACGCAGCTCCATTACATCAACGTGCCCCTGATGCTCAACGCCTACCTCGGCACGGGCTTTGCTGTTAAAGCCGGTGTGCAGATAGGTTTCCCGCTCTCTGGCAAGATGAAGTACACCGAGCAGCAGTACACGATGACGAAAGACGACGTGAAGTACGAGAAATCCGAACACGTGAAGTACAACCTGAACTCAACGCTTACAAAAGTGACATTTGCTATTCCCGTCGGAGTGAGCTACGAGTTCTCTAACGTCATCCTCGACGCGCGCTACAACATCGGACTCACACAGTTCCAGAACATTGACGGCTTCGAGTCGTCGAAGAACCGTGTGTTCACGTTCAGCGTAGCCTATCGTTTGGAACTATAAAAACCTGCTACGTCGCCAAAACCAGAACATCAACCGAACAACAATGGAAAAGAAGATAATAGTCTGCTGCGCCATTATCGTAGCAGGAACATACATACTCTCGCGCTCGTGGTCGATGACCATTGGCGTGGCTCTGCTGCTCTACGCCCTCGACGCCTACCTCACGGCTTGGGTGAAGAAGAAGGACGAGCAGTATTACGGAAAAAAGAAAAAGGAAGAAGATGGAGAAACTCATTAAACTATATACAGAATGGAGTGGGGCTGAACCCGTCAGCACCGAGCAGCTCGCCGGTGCCGGCAGCAACCGCCAGTATTACCGCTTCACCTCTGAGGACGGCTCTACCGTCATCGGCGTCGTAGGCACCAGTCGCGACGAGAATCACGCCTTCGTTTATCTCGCCGAGCACTTCGAGCAGCGCCAGTTGCCCGTGCCGCACATACTCGCACAGAGCGCCGACGGACTGCGCTATCTGCAGACCGACCTCGGCTCAACCTCGCTCTTCGACGCAATACGCGGCGGACGCGAGGCAGGCGGCAGATACAACCAGCACGAGAAGCAGCTGCTGAAAGCCACCATACGTCAGTTGCCGAACATACAGATACGCGGAGCACGCGGACTCGACTGGCAGAACTGCTATCCGCAGCCCGAGTTCGACGAGGACAGCGTGCTCTTCGACCTCAACTACTTCAAGTATTGCTTCTTGAAGCCTTCGGGTCTCGACTTCCACGAACTGAAGCTCGAGGCTAACTTTCGTCTCTTCGCCAAGGACCTCACCGCCGAGAACATCGACTCGTTCCTCTACCGCGACTTCCAGGCGCGCAACGTGATGCTCGACGCCGAGGGCAATCCGCATTTCATCGACTTCCAGGGCGGCAGACGCGGTCCGTTCTATTACGACCTCGCCTCGTTCCTCTGGCAGGCGTCGGCACGCTACAGCGACAAGCTGCGCCGCGAACTCGTAGCCGAATACTACGACGCGCTGAAGCAGTATACCGAGGTGCCGTCGCTGCGCCACTTCGTCCATCGTCTGAGCCTCTTCGTGCTCTTCCGCACGTTGCAGGTGCTCGGCGCATACGGCTTCCGTGGCTACTTCGAGCGCAAGAAGCACTTCCTCGATTCCATTCCGCCGGCTATGGACAACCTGCGCGCGCTGCTGAAGCTGGGCGAGCAGGTGTTCCCCTATCCATACATGATGGACATGCTGCGCCGACTCACCGAGATGCCGCGCTACGCTCATATCGAGGAGCCGGCTGTGTCGCGCGCCGACGGCTACAAGACCACCGACAAGAACGTCTATGCGGCTCATCCGCAGGACGGACCAGCCACGTTCTCCAAGTACGACGGCAAGGGTCCGCTGCGCGTGCGCGTCTTCAGCTTCTCCTACCGCAAGGGCATACCAGCTGACGAGTCGGGCAACGGCGGCGGATACGTGTTCGACTGTCGCTCTACGCACAACCCCGGACGCTATGAGCCCTACAAGAAACTCACCGGACTCGACGAGCCAGTGATACGATTTCTCGAGGACGACGGCGAGATACTCACCTTCCTCGACAGCGTATACAAGCTCGCCGACGCACACGTGCAGCGATACATCGACCGCGGCTTCACCGACCTGATGTTCTCCTTCGGTTGCACCGGCGGACAGCATCGCAGCGTCTACTCGGCGCAGCACCTCGCAGAACATCTGCACGAGAAGTTCGGAATAGAAGTGCACGTCTGCCACAGAGAGCAAGGCATAGAGCAGACACTTCTGTAGAATTTATAGTGCATTCGTTTTGCTGTTTGGCGGATTTTGAGTAATTTTGTAGGCAACATATTTATAACGACATCTATGATGCAAGCAATGATTTTCGCGGCAGGAATGGGCACTCGCCTTAAACCGCTCACCGACACTATGCCAAAGGCGTTGGTGAGGGTAGGTGGTGAGCCGCTCATAAAGCACGTAATACAAAATCTCTCTGAGGCTGGCGTTGACCGCATTGTTGTCAACGTGCACCACTTTGCGCAGCAGATAATCGACTATCTTATAGAAAACGACAACTTCGGGCTCGATATACGCATCTCCGACGAATCAGCCGGACTGCTCGAGACGGGCGGTGGCATAAAGCATGCCGCACAGCTCTTCGCCCCCGACGCCCCGATACTCATACATAACGTGGACATCCTGAGCAACGTAGACCTGCGACGCTTCTATCAGCGCGCCGGTGGTCTGCTCAAGGCTGACGCTTCGGCTCCGACTTCAGCTGACGCTCCAGACGCGTTGCTCCTCGTGAGTGAGCGCAAGACGCAGCGCTATCTGCTCTTCGACGACACGATGCGCCTCGTCGGTTGGACCAATATCGCCACGGGCGAAGTGAAGAGTCCGTACCCCGACCTCGACCCTAAGGCTTGTCGCATGTACGCTTTCGCCGGCATCCACGCCCTCTCGCCCCGTATGCTGCCTTTGATGCAGCAGTTCCCCGACCGCTTCAGCATCATCGACTTCTACCTGCAGACCTGCGCCACCCATCGCATCGAAGGCTTCGCCAAAGACAACCTCCTGCTGATGGATATCGGCAAGCTCGACACGCTGGCACACGCAGAGGAGTTCCTGTTAAAAGTAAAAAGCCCCTCCCAACCCTCCCCGTCGGGGAGGGCTTAGTAAGGCATAAAGAGGCTTAGGAGAAGGTTTTTTTTCCCCCCCCCTCGGCTTAGGAAGGCTTAAGAAGGCTTAGTTCGGCTTAAACGCCGCCTTTCCTCGGCTTAAACGCTGCCTAAAGATAAAAAAGAAACATCGAATACAAACAATAAAACCAACCAAAGTAATGCAACAGAAGATAATAATTCTTGATTTCGGTTCGCAGACCACGCAGCTCATCGGCCGCCGTGTGCGCGAGCTTGATACCTTCTGCGAGATTATGCCCTACAACAAGTTCCCGAAGGACGACCCCTCTGTCATCGGTGTCATCCTCAGCGGAAGCCCCTTCTCGGTTCACGATAAGGAGGCGTTCAAGGTAGACCTTAGCCAGTTCGTAGGACGCATCCCGGTGCTTGGCATCTGCTACGGCGCACAGTACATCTCTTACGCCGGCGGCGGAAAGGTGGAGGCAGCCGACTCTCGCGAGTACGGACGTGCCAACCTCGAGCACTTCGACGCCGAGAACCCTTTGTTCAAAGGCTTCGTGCAGAACTCGCAGGTATGGATGAGCCACGGCGACACCATCACCGCCATCCCAGAAGACTTTAAGTGCATCGCTTCTACAGCCAACGTGAAGTATGCCGCTTACGCTTCTACAAAGCAGCCGGTATGGGCAGTGCAGTTCCACCCAGAGGTGTTCCACTCGCTGCAGGGCACACAGCTCCTGAAGAACTTCGTGGTAGACATCTGCGGAAGCCGTCAGGACTGGAGCGCCGACTCGTTCGTAGAGACAACCGTAGCTGAGCTCAAGGCGCAGCTCGGCGACGACAAGGTGATTCTCGGACTCTCGGGCGGTGTCGACTCAAGCGTAGCAGCCGTACTTCTCAACAAGGCTATCGGCAGCAACCTCACATGTATCTTCGTCGACCACGGCATGCTCCGCAAGAACGAGTTCTGCGACGTAATGGAAGACTACAAGTGCCTCGGTCTTAACGTTATCGGCGTAGACGCAAGCGAGAAGTTCTTCTCAGACCTCGCAGGCGTTACCGACCCCGAGCAGAAGCGCAAGATCATCGGTCGCGACTTCGTTGAGGTGTTCAACGCTGAGGCTAAGAAGCAGACTGGCGCAAAGTGGCTCGCTCAGGGCACAATCTACCCCGACCGCATCGAGTCGCTCAACATCACAGGCAAGGTAATCAAGAGCCACCACAACGTAGGTGGTCTGCCTAAGGAGATGAACCTCAAGCTCTGCGAGCCGCTCAAGTGGCTCTTTAAGGACGAGGTTCGCCGCGTAGGTCGCTCAATGGGCATGCCCGAGCACCTCATCACACGCCATCCGTTCCCAGGACCGGGCTTGGCTGTGCGCATCCTTGGCGACATCACTCCCGAGAAGGTACGCATCCTCCAGGATGCCGACGATATCTATATCCGCGGTCTGCGCGAGTACAAGACAAAGCTCTCTGGCGAGGACGCACGCCGCGTACTTGCTGCCGGCGTTCCTGCCGACATGCACGACGGAGAGATTGAGGTATCGCTCTACGACCAGATTTGGCAGGCAGGCACAGTGCTCCTCTCTACCGTACGCTCAGTAGGCGTAATGGGCGACGAGCGCACATACGAGCACCCCGTTGCTCTCCGTGCCGTTACCTCTACCGACGCTATGACAGCCGACTGGGCTCACCTGCCTTACGACTTCATGGCTAAGGTGTCTAACGAGATCATCAACAAGGTGCGCGGCGTCAACCGCGTATGCTACGACATCTCGTCTAAGCCGCCATCAACAATCGAGTGGGAGTAAAATTATAACTGGAAGATAGGCTGGAAGATTTCGCTTTTTTAAGCAAATCTTCCAGCCTTTATTGTGCTCTAAATGTGAGAGTTGCAGCGCTGCTGGAAGATATGGCAGTTTTTTTACTAACACAAAAAAACAAGGGCTATCTTTGTAGACTGCCCTTGTCAAATATTATCTCGGAAAACACTCCAAGCGAATCGTATTTTACGGGAATGAATGCTTTGCCGTTTTTATCTATCATTCCCTGCTTGTCGCCGATAAAAACATACATGTTGTCATGGAATGTGCCATTTGGAGTGAAGGCTTCAGACACAATGTTGTTGTTTATCACGATTTTGTCGTAGATGGCTTCCTGAATGCTGTTGTTCTGTATGTCCATAATGCCCCATTTGTTGTTGGCTTTATAGAAAGCCCTCTCGTTGATAACGGGGGAGATATTTTTTCGTTCATGACGTAAGCCTTTTCTATGTCCCAAGGCTGGATGACAGTACCGTCAATGTTGTATATTCCGTACTTGCCGTCCTGTTCTACCCAAGCCATATTGTAAGAGCCGACATTATAGAAGTTGCCTATGTTGGAATATTCGAAAGGAATGATGATGTTGTTCTGTCCGTCAATCATACCTTCCTTTCCGTTATAGGTAGCACGCATCGGAGCATCTTTTGAATAGCTCTCCAACTTGTCGTAGATACATGGGATGAGATACGCATACTATGTCGTTTTCTTATATCCCCAGTTTCTCAATCTTGTTGTATATTGTTTTGCGGTCTACACCGAGCAGACGGGCGGCTTTGGCTTTGTTGCCGTTGGTCTGTTGCAGAGCGGTGATGATGCGTTGGCGCTCCGTGTCCTCGTCGTGCAGTTGCAGGACGTTGTCGGTGCGTATCTGTCCCATCGCCAGCGTCAGTTCGGCGGTGGTGATCTGCGAGCCGCGCGTGAGCAGCACCGCACGCTTCACCACGTTGTTCAGTTCGCGGAGGTTGCCGGGCCATGAGTGTGAGGCGAGCATCTCCGCAGCGCCAGAGTCGAAGCCCTCAACGTTGCGGTTCAGTTCCTCGTTGGCGTGACGGATGAAGAGGTCGGCGAAGAGGAAAAGGTCGCTGCCGCGCTCCGAGAGCTTAGGCATGTAGATGGTGAACTCGTTGATGCGATGGTAGAGATCCTCGCGGAAACGGCCCTCGCTGACAGCCTCCTCAAGGTTTTCGTTCGTAGCGCAGACAAGACGGATGTCAATGTCTATCTCCTTCGTTCCGCCGACGGGTCGAATGCGGCGCTCCTGCAGCGCACGCAACAGTTGCACCTGCACTTCGTAGCTCAGGTTGCCCACCTCGTCGAGGAACAGCGTGCCGCCGTTGGCTATCTCGAACGCGCCGCGCTTGTCGGCGTCGGCGCCCGTGAACGCTCCCTTCTTATGACCGAAGAACTCGGATGCTGCAACGTCGCGTGGAATCGCTCCGCAGTCGAGTGCGAAGAACGGACGGTCGTGGCGCTGACTGAGGTCGTGAATGCGGTGAGCCACGTACTCCTTGCCGGTGCCCGACGCTCCGAGTATGAGAACGGACATCGGCGTCGGAGCCACCAGCTCTACGTAGCTGTATAGCTGTCGAGAGGCTTCGCTCTTGCCCTCGATGTAGCGGGGAGCGGCTTCCGAGTTTTGAGTTTTGAGTTTTGAATTGTGCGCCGTTGGCGCATTTTGAGTTGTAGAGTTTTGAATTGTTGCATTGCTTTGTTGCGTGTTCTGCTCCATCGCGTCGTTGATCTTCTGCAGCAGAATGTCGGGCTGCACAGGCTTTGCTATATAGTCGGCAGCGCCCGACTTCATGGCGAGCACTGCGTTCTGCACCTCCGCATAGTTTGTCATCACGATGAACGGCGCATTGATGCTGTGCTCGTGCATCCAAGCCAGCAGTCGGAGGCCGTCGTGATCGGGCAGTCGGAGGTCGGAGAGCACGAGGTCTACGCTCTTCATGTCCACGAGCAGCTTCACGGCAGCACCCACCGATGTCGCCTTGTCCACCTCAAATCCCTTTCGGCGCAGCCATGTCTGTAGCATTGTGCCGAAAGCGATATCGTCTTCTACAATCAGTATATGTCGCATAGTATTTCCTTAAGTTTCTCTATCAGTTGTTTTGTCAATCTTTCGCGTTCTTGTTCGTTAGGGACTGCAGTTGTTTCCCCAGGGGGTGCACTTGTCTCCCCAGAGGGTGTAGTTGTTTCCCCAGGGGGTGCACTTGTCTCAAGTGCACCAACCAAGATGTTTTTTTCTTCGCTTTGTGGGTGTTGTTGCTTTGTTGGTGCACCTCCTGGGTGTTGCTGTATTGATGCACTTGAGATAAGTGCACCCCCTGATTGTTGCTGCTTTGTTGGTGCACTTGAGACAAGTGCACCCCCTGGGGTTTGCAGTAGTGCAACCCATTGGTTTTTGCCAGGTTCGAGCATTTCGAGCAGCGGCATCGCCTTGTGCGCCGCCTTCGCAACGCGCTCCGGGTCAGAACCGTCGCCAATCATCTCTAAGTATTCCTCTATCGACTTGCGTATGTCGCCTATTATCTGCGCTTCCGCTTCGGGGTCGCCGTCGGTGAAGGGAAGGAGAGCGGATTTGAGTTTTGAGTTTTGAGTTTTGAGTTTTGAATTATTCTCGGCTTCGCCTGCGATTATGAGTTTTGAGTTTTGAGTTTTGAGTTTTGAATTATTCTCGGCTTCGCCTGCGATTGTGAGTTTTGAGTTTTGCTCTTTCTCAGAAACCCTTACTGCAGCACCCGTCAGTTGACAGATGGTGGCGGCGAGCGTCTGCACCGAGAACGGCTTGAACAGACAGGCGTCGAAGCCGTCGCTGCGCAGTTGCGGCATGATGCTCTGCTCGTGTGCCGTCATAGCCACGAACTTCGTGCGGAGTACGGACTTGTCGGTTGCAGACGTAGCTGACGATGCGTTGCGTATGCGGTGCATTATCTCGCTGCCATTCATCTCCGGCATCTCGATGTCGGTGAACACGATGTGCGGATTCTTATCTACAGCAATACTAATGGCTTCGTCGGCGTGTATGGTCGTCGTGATGTCGAACTGCACGCCGTCGATGCGCCGAAGCATCTCGTTGAGGAGCTGACCCTGCAGGCGGTCGTCGTCTACTATCACCACGGAGATCGTGGGTTGAGATGTTGAGGTGTTGTGGTGTTGAGATTTGCCTTTAGGGGGTGCACTTGTCTCAAGTGCACCAACCATGCTGTTATGTTTGTTTTGTTGGTGCACTTCTTTGCTTTGTTGGTGCACTTCTTGCTCTGGCAAGCGGCGAAAGCCGAGCGGAGACAAGTGCACCCCCTGAGTATGTTTGCTTTGTTGGTGCAGTTCTTTGTTTTGTTGGTGCACTTCTTGTTCTGGCAAGCGGCGAAAGCCGAGCGGAGACAAGTGCACCCCCTGAGTATGTTTGCTTTGTTGGTGCACTTGTTGCTTTGTTGGTGCACTTGAGACAAGTGCACCCCCTGAGTGCACCCCCTGATTAGTGACCACCTTTACCGGCAGACACACTCTGAACGTTGTGCCCTTGCCCTTTGTCGACACAACATTTATTCTGCCGCCGAGCAGCGTCACAATCTCGCGAGTGATAGTGAGTCCGAGGCCCACGCCCTCCTTGCCTTGAGCGCCGGGCAGACGCGTGAAGGCGTTGAACACACTCTGCAGTTCTTCGGGTGTCATGCCGCAGCCAGTGTCGCTCACGCTCAGTGTCATCCAACCGTTCATAACGGTTATGCCGACACGCACCTCGCCCTCGTCTGTGTATTTGATAGCGTTGCTCACGAGGTTGTTCACGATCTGCTTGATGCGGAACGCGTCCGAATGGCAGAACATATCCTCCGCAACGTTTATATCTGTAGTCAAGCGCAGCTGTTTAGCCATAGCCAGCGGCTGCATCTGCGCCACACACTCGCTGACGAGCGCAGTCGGCTGGAAGCTCACCTCATGTCGCTCCGCCTTTCCACTCTCCAGCTTATGATAGTCGAGCAGCGCCGACACCAGTTGCAGCAGATGATTAGCCGAGCCCGATATGCTCTGCAGGTAGCCCACAGCCTTCGGACGGTCTACATACTCGCTGAGCAGGTCGATGAAACCGGCAATCGACGCCGCCGGTGCCTTTATGTCGTGCGTGATGGTGAGCAGCAGTCGCTCTCGCTGCTGCATGATGCGCTCCGTCTCCGTCTTCGCTTCAAGAATGCGCTGACGGTCGCGGCGCTCGCGCTTTATGTCTCTGAGGATGTACACTACGAGAATCGCCGCCGAGAGAATCGCCAACAGTCCCAGCACCGCAATTCTCACGATCATGGCACGTCGCGAACTGATAGCCTTGCCCACAACACGCTGCAGGGCGTTGTGCTCGTCACTCTGTATGTCCTCCAGCAGCTGCCATGTGCGCTTCGTCAGCTGAATGCTCACCAGCTGCAGACGGTCGTTTCGCGTACTGATGATGTCCTGCTGGCGGTCGTTGGCGCGTTGCTGCTCGCTATGAATCTCGGCAAGCGCATTAGCCACCGAGTCGGCGATGTTCAGTCGGTGATGGATGGTGTCGGTAGACGGCTGATGCGTCAGTCGGGTAGTGCTTATGGTGTCGGTGCGTTGTTTGCGGAAGGCGTCGCCCAGGCGTCTGAAGAAGCCGCGTTTCGTCTTCACCACCTCGTACACCGTCTCGTGCTGTTCGTGTCGCTCCTTCGTCTGCGGACTAATCACTATCGAGTCGCGTCCGCTGTGCAGCGCCTCCACCTTATTGTTGTAATAGATGTCGCGGCTGTTGTTTTTCAGTACGTTCATCACGAGCAGCGTGTTCTCGCGTTTCGCTATTAGCAGTGCCATTAGCGTATCCAACCGCTGCTGTTTCAGCGTGTCGTTCAGTAGCAGGCGTAACTTACGTGCCTGCCTTTTCGAACCGCTGAGTGCGCGGTCGAAGCGTTCCCATTTGCTTGCGTCGCCGAGCAGCACGCTGCGTTCGGCATTGGCGGTCTCGAGCATCGAAAACACGAGCGAGTCGACAATGTCGCGGCGTGCCATAAAGCGCTCCGAGGCGTGGTTTACCGCCGACAACGAACGCGTGTTGTCGTATACCATCCATGTGGCAGACAGCAACACGATGGCGAGCAATGCGTAGCCTACAAGTATTTTTATTCTGGTGCTGAACATATATGCTTCAAAATTCTTATCCCTATATTCTGTATAACGCAGAATCTTGGCTTTTATTTTATAAAACATTCGTTGATGGTAGAAAACAAAAAGTCTGCACCATTCTTGTTCGCACAAGAACGATGCAGACTGAAAGGAATTAGTGTGTTGTTATTTATGTCTGAAACCCTTACCTTCTCTTAAACCACAGCCGGAGCCTCTGTGCCGGTTGTATCTGTAGATGTAGAGTCCATGAGCATTACGCTCGAGAAGAGGTGTGCTGTAGAGTCAACCGAGTCGACCGAGTCGCTGAGCATTGCCACTTCTTCAGGAGTTGCCTGCTGTTCTGCCGGCTCACCCTCTGCCGGAGCGCCTACTGTGTCGACTGTGTCAACAACGGTTGAGTCAACCGGCATGTTCAAACCAAGCTCTGCCTTAGAGCTACCTGCAAATACGTTGCTTACTGATACCATAACGAAAGCTGCAAAAGCTGCAAAAACTAACTTCTTCATATTCTTAAATTTTTAATTGTTAATTATAATGTTTATCTGTAGAACTCCGTCTTGAACTGTTGTTTGTTCGTTGCGTCGTTCACTTAATAGAATGCAATCTGCGTGCCAGAATATGAAGTGTTTTGCGTAAGTGCTTGATAGTCAGTGTGAATAAAAATTTTTAGTGCTTTGGCATAGACTAAAAAGTTGTGGAGAAGTGTGGAACAAGTGTAGAATAGTTCCACACTTTTGTGTGGACAGAAGTCATTGTTAGTGTGTAGAAAAGTCATCGTCAACCGAACGCTGCCCGATCGGACGGCGTTCGGAATCTGATCGGACGGCGTACGGAATCTGATTGGACGGCGAACGGAATCCGATCGGACGGCGTTCGGGTGACGATGAAAAAGTCATAGCTTATTGCCAAACAAACTTGAAGGTCTTTGTAGTTGTCGGCGTCTTTACGCTGAGCAGATACACGCCCCTTGGCAGTTGCGGCACGGCAACAGACAGCGTTTCGCCTGCCGAGCGTTTGCCGAGCTGCTTGCTGAACAGCGTGCTGCCCGTCATGCTTGTGATGCCGAGCGTAGCCTGCGTGTCGCGAGCGAAGCCCAATAAGATGTTTCCGTCTGCGATGCGCACCGTTCCGTCGAACGGCATGCCGATGCTCAGGCAGCCCGTCTCCTGCTTTTCGATGCACTGGCGCAGTCCGTCGAGCGCATTAATCTTGCCGTAGCCCCAGTTGCTGTCGGGCGCCGTAGCCGTGAAGTTGTCCTTGCGTGCCGTGTTCTGCACAATCTCGTGCAACTGTTCGGGCGTGAGTTGCGGATAAGCTTGCAGCCATGTAGCCACTATGCCTGCCACGAACGGCGACGCCATCGACGTGCCCTGCATATAGCCGTACTGGTTGTAGCGACCGAAGTTCTCGTTGTATTCGGCATACATCAAGTTGCCCGATGCGTCGTTGTTAGACACGGCAGAGATGATGAAGCAGCCCGGCGCCGTGATGTTCGGCTTCATGCGTCCGTCTACTGTGGAACCGTAGCTCGAGAACGAACTCAGGTCGCCCACGGTCTCCTGCAGCGTAGCCTGCTGTCCGCCGTTTGTCGTGTACTCGTTGCGTGTGGTGTACGAGCCCACGGTGAGTATGCGCTTGCCCGTTCCGCCAATCTCGCAGAGCGTGGACGACGCTGCGTCGGGCGCCGAGAAGCCCTCTATGTCGCGCGACTCCAACGCCAGATACGTATTGTCCGACCAAATGTTCACTCTGCCCGCCGTCTTCGGCGTCACGGTGAGCGCTATGGCGTAGTTGTTGCGTATCGAGGTGAGCGCAGATGTCAGCACCACGTGCGGCTTGCCGTTGAGCGGACTCACCTCCGAAGCCACCTTCCACGTGCCCGTAGCGTACTTGCCGAAGTCAACATCCGTGACGCCCTCCGCCGGATAAACGGTCGTAGACCGCGCATCCTTTTTGTTGAACGTGCTGTAGGCGGCGATGTCTACGGTGAAGTCGACGCCCTTCTCGCCCCAAATCTCTATCGTGCCGCCCGAAACCGAGTTAGACGGCGCCACCTTGTACTTCACGAACGTGCGTAGCGGCGCAGCGTCGGCTGTAGCGAAGGTATGGTCGATGTGGAAGGCGTCGGTGCGGTGGTTGCCGGCAGCGCCCACGATGAGGCGGCCAGGTCCCTGCATGGCGTCGGTCATGGTGTCGAACGTAGAAGTGCCGTCGTGCGGTCCGTCCTGGTTGCCCAGACTGAGGTTGACGACGCACGGCTTGCCCACCTCGTCGGCATAGTCGAAGATATACTGCACGGCGTTGCTGATGTCGGCGTTTGTGCTCGCGTTCAGGTCGAGCGCCACGAGCACGATGTCGGCGTCGGGCGCATTGCCCACGTACGCCCCGTCCTTGTAGGCGTCGCTACCCGCAGCTATGGCAGCCACGTGCGTGCCATGCGAGTTAGAGTCGCTGTCGCCCTGCGCCTTCTCTATCAGTTCGGGCGTGTTCAGCTCAATGCCGTAGCCGTACTTCGCAGGAGCCGAAGCGCCGTCGAGCGTCGTAGCGCTCTGCTCCCACACACGCTTGATGCGCAGCGCTCCGTCGGCAGGGCGGCGGAAAGCGGCGTGCATATAGTCGAATCCGGCGTCGACCACGCCCACAACCACGCCCTCGCCGGTGTAAGCCTGCGGCAGGTCGGTGCCTTTGTGTATCTGGTCGGTGCCAGCCTCCTGGCGCGCAAGGTTGAGCATCTGCGTTGCGCCCGAAGTAATCTGGATGTACTCTACACCCTGCTGCTTAGCCAGACGCTGCAAGGCGTCGAGCGTGAGGCGCACGGTAGCCGTATTGGCGTTCTCGGCGATAGGCGTCACACCCAACTGCTGCCACGATGTGCGCGCAGGGTCGATTGTTACGTATGCTGAAAGCTGACTGCTTGCGGCGCCCACTGCAGCGGCTTGCGCAGCGGGCGACTTAAGCAGGGTGGGGGAAGCGACGGCAATAGCCGTGCGAGGCGAAAGCGATGCCTGCGCCAACGCTGAGGCTGGTGCGAGCAACATCGTTGCACCTATTATATATATGTATGACTTGCGCATGATATACCTTATTATATTATATGTATCTGTTTTCGGCTGCCTGCATTACTTCACGAGCACCTTCTTTGTGGTCTGCTTGCCGTCGGCAGTCACCTTTACGATGTACACGCCCTTGGCAAGATCGGCGTTCTCCACCTGCGCACCAGCGAGGTTGTACACCTGCAAGCGGTCGTATGCTCCGCCAACGTGCACCTTTCCGTTGCTTACGAAGATGCTCACGCTCTGCTCAGCCTCGGCGCTGTTCACGTCGGTAGGCTTGACGAAGCCCGTCTGCTTGTACGACTCGCCCAGGCGCGCCTCGCAGCAGTTGTAGATAGTGTGCTTGTTGTTGTTGTTCTGGTCGAACTCGCCTATGTAAGCCACGACGCTCATGTTCTTCAGCACAGCCTCGACGTTGTTCTTAGTCTCGTCGGCATAATAGGTAGAGTGGATGCACTCGGGTATGGTGATGGTTTTCTCCCACGAAAGCAGCTGACCCGCTTTTATGTCCTTCACCAGGTATCCCCATGCGTTGCCCGTCACCGTTCCGCGGAAGGTGCGGTTGTGTATGTAGTTGTCTCCGCCGCTCGCCTGACGCGCTTCGATGCCGTCCTGCACGAGGTATACGTTGAAGATAGAGCTGTTGTGAGGCACGGTCTTGTGAGGCAGCACGTAGAGCTTCACGTTCAGTTCGCGTGTGCTCTCGTCCAGTGTGGTCTTGAGGTAGAGCGAAACGTACGGCTCCTTGGTGTCGGCGTAGTAGATGGTAGAAAGCAGACCGTTGATGTCGGTGGCGCTCACTATCGGCGTAGTGCTTACGTTGGCGTAAGTGTTGCGGTTGACCATAGCCGCCGGTGCGAATGTGCTCGACATATTAGGGTAGAAGAATATATATGTAGGGTCTTCGCTCATTGTGAACATGTCGGGCTTGTAGCCTACGTGATGAGCCACCTCAATGACGTTCTTCTCTGTCTTCTTGATGGCAGCCTCAATGTTCAGATGACCGCCCGGACAGTTGCCGCAGTCCTGACCCGTGAACGCTTCGAGCAGCAACGAGCGCTCCATAGTCTTCGGGTAGAGGAAGAGGTTGGCGCTTACGCTGTTGTCCGACGTGTCGGTCTCCTTGCCCGCTCCGTTCACGTTGGCGATAGTTACGCTGAGGCTCTGCTCGCCCTCGCTGCTTGTGTCCACGTCTTTGAGGTCGAAGCTGTAGCCCTCCTTCGGCTTGATGCTGAGGTCGGCGAAGTGCTGCGTGGTCTTGTTGCCGCCCACTTCGACGATGGCGTCGAAGCTGGTTATGTCCGTCGTGCCGGCGTTCACGAAGCAAGCCGAGAAGTTGCAGTTGTCGCCCGCCTTATAGTAGCCTTCAAAGTTGCTCTGAGCGATGATGGCGTCGGTATAGTCGCCCACGTTCTCGACGTTGACGAAGATGAGCGCGCTACCCTTGTTCATGCCGTAGGTGTCTACCCACGCTCCGTCCTTGTAGCCGTAGCTGCAGCCCTCGATATCGTACGAACCGTCCGACATGAGCACCTTGTATGTGTTGGCAGCTTCGGTTGTGTAGCCTACGTATAGACAGTCCTCGTCGCCGGTTATGGTGTACGGCTTATCGAGCGTCCACTTTATCTTGCTCAGCGCCTTTTTCACCTCAACGGTTCCCTCGGCGATAGGTGTGCCGTCGAGCTGCTTGGTGAGGAAAACGTGCATCTTCTTGTCGGTGACATTCTTGCTGCCCAACACGAATTCGGCGAAGTCGATGGTCTTGCCCTTCAGAGCCTGCAGCTTGGCGTGGCTCAGGCGCATAGCCTGTCCCTGCTTCTCGGTGCTGCCGAGGCGGAATACGTTGTTGCGCGAAATCTCATCTTTCGAGTAGCCGATGTTGGTGGCGTTGATGCTCCCTGCTACAAGGAGGAGGGAAGCGATGCTAAGTAAGGTTTTTCTCATAGTATATATTAATTAATTGTTCTTTTGCTTGTTAGTATCAAATTTATTCACATTCTCTTTATTTAATAACGTGTAATAACTATTTGCTGATAATTTGCTTGCAAATGTACGGCTTTTTGCAAATATATGCAACAATTTAGTTGAAAATACACTTATTTAGGCTTGCTTTTAAAAAGTAATTGTGTATCTTTGCAATGTAGTAGACCGCGTTTGGGTAATTGAAGTAGTCTTTTATCGCTAAACTTGCGCTGTCTTAACGCTATTAATAATCAAAAAAACACAGAATTATGGAAAAACGTTTACTTTATTCGGTAGCAGCCATGGCGTTGATGCTTGGCTCTGCAGCCCCGACATTCGCACAGAAAGTAGAGACACAGAACCGATTCTTAGTGAAGGCTGTCACGCTTGGTAGTCAGATGGGCGATATGCCCGAAGACCTCGACTCTAAGCGTGAGTATTATTACTACAACACCGACGGCAAGTTGGTAGGCAGTTCTACCTACGGACGCAACTACACCGACGGTGGCTATTCGGATACCTTCTCGCTCACCGACATCGAGAAGATTATCTTCGATGTAAACGGCAACATGACCAACAAAGACTTCTACCAGTATGGCGAGTATGACGACGGCGACAACGCTTTCCGTAAGACACAGAACTGTGAGAGCTATACATACGACGTGCAGGGCAGACTGGCTACAGACACTACCTCGATGCGCATCAACGAGTATACGTACAACGACGACGGCACGCTGCAAAAGGTTACGTCGTACAACAAACGCACAAAGAAACTTGTGCAGGAGATTACATACACTTATGAGAACGGACAGGCTACTCACTACTCGTCTACCGGACAGTATTACGAGTTCGAGGCTGACCTTAAGTACGACGCAGACGGCAACAAGATAGAAGAATACCAGTATGCGAAGTCGGGCGAGAATGTGAAGCCGCGTCAGCGCGAAACATGGACATACACAGACGGTGTGCTCACGCTCTACATGAAGTACCGCTACGACAGTAAAGGCGCAGAAGTGGCTGACTCGAAGGAAGAGTTTGTTCCCGTGAAGAACAACATGAACGTTATGGATGTTACCGACTATACCTACAATTCGGTTAAGGACACATGGAACAAAATGGGCTTGACCGTGCGTCAGACCTACCGCGACTTCAGCGGAATGAAGGAAGCTACACAGACGATGCTTCTCTCGGCTACACCCGACAAGAAACTCAAGAACACTATTAACCTGCAATTCACAGCTCCGAAAGCCGGTCTCGTTCATGGCTGCAAGTTTGTAGTCTACCGCGACTGCGTGGCTCTCGACACGCTCGACCTTGCCGACGTTATGGATCCCGCCACAAAGCAGTGCTCTTATCAGGACAAGGAACTCAAGAGCGACACATACACTTACTTTGTTCAGCCGCTTTTCGCCCTCACAAACGGCGAGATAAGCGATGCTACTGCCGACTCGGAGTGGGTGGGCTACTATACTTCTACACCTATGGACGTGAACGTGGCTCTCGCTACGGAGCTTCCTGCCGTTACCGACCTGAAGCTCGTAGGTGGCGAGGTGAAGCGCATCGGTTCTATCATGAGCCAATTGATAGAATACTACGCTGATCTCGAATGGAAGAACCCGGCTAATCTCGAAGAACTCGGCTTCGTGAGAAACGACGTTGCCTTCGTGGGTATGGGTCTCTCTGACACTAAGTTGGAAGGCGCCGCCGAGTCTGCCAGAGTGCAGATTATGGACGACGAAATGCAGGTGTATGTCATCACAACATACAAGTACGGCAAGGCTTACTCTGACGCCATCACCGTTACTGTTAAGGACATCGAGAAGTATAACGGCGTGGAGAGCGTTACAGCCGACGGCGTAGTGAAGGCTACATTCGCAGGCAACACAGTGCAGCTCAGCGATGCCGCAAACGTATCGGTTTACTCTGCTGCAGGCGCTAAGGTGTACGCAAAGCAGAATACATGCAGCGTGGCTCTCGGTCAGCTTCCGGCTGCTACATATATAGTATGTGTAGAGAAGGACGGCAAGAGCAGCTTCTATAAGTACGGCGTGAAGTAGCATAAGCTCACGCCTGGATAGCACTTCGTGAAAAGACACACATGTATATTACGTAGAGTATATAATATAATGTGTGTCTTTTCAGATTATTAATTAACCAAAAACATGGAATTATGGGAAAAAGATTACTCAATTCGATAGCAGCTCTGGCATTAGTGCTCGGCTGCCCGGCAACGGCTGACGCTCAGCAGACAGCTCCAGAAAACAGATTCTTGGTTAATACTGCCACCTTCGGCAGTTCGATGGGCGATATCCCGGACGATGTAGTGTCGAAACGCAGTCTGTATTACTATAACACAGACGGACTCTTCGTCGGTAGAGCCGACTACGGACGCCTCTACACCGACGAAGGCTACTCGGACGACTTCGATGTTATGACTTTCTGCAAGGCTGTCTTCAACACCGACGGCATGATGACCAATAAGGACACGTACCAGTGGGGCGAATACGACGGCGGCGTCTTCAGTTTCCGCAAGACGCAGAACTGCGAGAGCTATACTTACGACAGCTATGGACGATTGGCTACCGACACTACGTCGATGTACATCAACGAGTATGCGTACAACACCGACGGCACGCTGGCTAAGAAGTCAACCTATATCAGAGACACTAAGAAGTTCAAGCAGGAGATTACGTACACCTATACCGACGGCGTGCTCACCCATTACTCGTCAACCGGCGAATACGACTCGTACAAGTTCGAGGCTAACATAAAGTACGACGCCGACGGCAACAAGGTGGAGGAGTATCAGTACAAGCTAAAGAATGGCAATGAGGTGGCTAAGCAGCGCGAGGCATGGACTTATACCAGCGGTGCGCTCACACTCTACGAGAAGTTCCGCTACGATTCAAGCGGCAAGGAGATACCGAGCGCAAAGACCGAGTATAAGCCGGTGGACGGCAATCTGAACCTGATGGATGTTTGCAGCTACAACTATAGCAGTAATAAGTGGACACGTAGCGGTCTGCCCATGCGCTATGAGTATCGCGACTTCAGTGGCATAAAGGAGAAGACTGCCATGATGATTATGTCGGCTACGCTCGACAAGGAGAAACCGAACACCGTAGACCTCCGCTTCAATGTTCCGAAGGCAGGACTCGAGTACGGCTGCAAGTTCGTCATTTTCCGCAACTGTATACCGCAGGATACCGTTGACCTTGCCGACGTGATAGACCCCGAAACAATGCAGTGTGCATACGAGGACGACGAACTCAGCAACAGTACATACACCTACTTCATTCAGCCGCTCTTCGCCATGAAGGACGGCAAGATAGTGAAGCCTGCTGCCGACTCGGAGTGGGTTGGTTTCTACAGCACCACTCCTACTGAGATTGAAGTGGCGCTCGACCACGAACTGCCTGCCGTTACCAATCTGGCTCTTGTAGGCGGCGAGGTGAAGAATGTAGGTACGGCTTTGAATCCTGAAAAGGAGTATAACGCTGTCTTTGGTTGGGAGAATCCTGCCGACATGAACGACTACGGCTTTATCAAGCATACGCTCTACTTCGTTGGAAGCAATGTGCCAGAGAACGAAACAAGAGAGGCTTCGAAGGACACGCTTCACGTAATGCTTCTCGATGATGTTGTAGAGGCGTATGTCGTTACGACTTACAAGTACGGCAAGGCGTTCTCCGACACCATCACCGTGAAGATGACAGACATAGAAAATGGTAACTATACAGCCATGCAGCGCATTGGCGTGGACGGCGTGGTGAAGGCTGTCTTTGCAGGCAACGTCATTAATCTTGCAGATGCTGCAAACGTATCGGTCTACTCTGCGGCTGGCGAACGTGTGTACGCACGCAAACGCACACGAACCGTGTCGCTCGCTCAGCTTCCGGCTGCTACATATATAATATGTGTAGAGAAGAACGGCAAGCAGAGCGTCTACAAGTATTGCGTTAGACGGTAGCAGATGCTTTGCAAAGAGAGATTAAGATTACAAGAAATATCTAAGAACTTTGTAACGAGAAAGAAAAATTTTAAAACCTTATAAACAAGAGATGAAAACAAAAATGTTACTTGCGTCGCTACTCTTAAGTGGCGCAGCTTTCGCACAGACATCACCCTTCGTGATGGTCACCCCAAGCGACTACAACATCATGGCTGCTTCGCCAAACGGCAAGTGGGCGTGTGGTATGTACTTCGACAGTGGCAATGAGGCTTACGGATTCCGCTGGAATCTGGAGAGCGGAGAGATTGATTTGCTCAATCCGTCGTCGCCTTCGCAGGCTTACAGCGTGTCTAATGACGGCGTTGTTGTGGGCTTGTACACCGACAATAGCTACAAGAAGAACGGTGCTTCGGCGCTGCTCGCTGGCTATTGGCAGAACAATCGCTGGAACCGTCTCGAAATGCCTTCTGACGCTGTGAGCAGCAGCGGCGCTTCTGGCATATCACCCGACGGACACTACATCACGGGCAACGTGTATGTAGGCGGAAAGTATTTGGGATACGTATGGAAGGACGGCAAGATTTACCGCCAACTGAAGGAGAACAATGGTATCGCGATACCTTATGCTATATCGCCCGACGGAGAGTATACTACGGGTTGGGTTATGAACAAGAATCGCCAGGCATGTTTATGGGGACCTGACGGCAATTTCACCACACTCTCTGACCAGCAGTCGCCGTTCTGTGTAGGCAAGAAGTTCTCGCCCGACGGCAAGAAGCTGCTTTACTTCGGCGGTTGGCAGACCGAAGAAGAGGCTGGCGGAGCAGGCAAAACACGCGGAGCTTGGGCGCTCTACGATATGGAAACCGGCAAGAAGAGCGCTATTCTTCCGGCTGGCGACAACGACGACCTCGACTTCTTCGACATCAGCGCTAACGGCACCGTGATGTGCGAGGACAACCAGTTGGGCTATATCTATCAGAACGGAAAGGGTACCTTTGCATACAAGTATCTGAAGGAAAAAGGCGTGAACCTCGCCGACTATCATGTTTTCGTCAATCCTGACTCGCCGAAGGATTCGGACGGCGAAACCCTTTACAATGTTACTCGCGCCACATCCGTGTCGGTAGACGATCACATCATGGGCTTCCTCTTCTACAACGACAACAAGGATTCGGACGGCAACTACGCTATTTCGTCGCAGTCTATGATCGTGAAGTTCGGCAGTCCGATGTTCTCGGCTATGCCTCCGGTGAGCATTAAGGCTCAGCAGTTGTCGGGTCTCAACACGGTGAAGATTACATGGAAGCCGAACGTTGCAGCCACCGGCATAACCGGATACAAGGTGTATCGCGACGGCAACAAGGTGAGCAGCAATGTTGTTACCGCTGAAGGATTCGTAGATGCTGGTGTGCCGGTAGGCGAACACAAGTATGTGATTACGGCTGTGTACGGCGACGTTGAGTCGGCTAACAGCGAGACAGCTACTGTCAAGGTGGAGAGTCAGAAACTTTCTACGCCTACAAACCTCTTCGCACAGCAGCATGGCTACAGCGCAGCATACATGGAGTGGAGCGATCCGTCTACAAACTTCGGAGCGCTCACATACTTCAACCCCGACAACGCCAACCTCGAGACATTCGGTCTGTCGTTCGACGGCGAGAGCTACGAGACAGCCATCGCTTTCGACGCAGTTACGCTCAGCGCATACAAGGGACAGAAACTCACATCCGTAGGTTTTTACCCGATGGAGGCTCAGGGCGGCTGGACTATCAACCTCTATACACGCAGCGCAGACGGTAAGTTGCAGAAGTTCTACACACAGCCCGTTACGCAGAAGCTGAACTACGGCGAGCGCAACGTTGTTAAGCTCGACACTCCGCAGGATCTCCCTTCAGGCGAACTGCTCGTGTCGGTTGAGGTGAAGGTTACAGAGGCTTCGCAGCGCATCACAGCGCTCGACTTCGGTCGTGCCGTGAAGGGCTCTTCCGACCTGCTCCGCCTTACAACCGAGCCCGACTTCTACTCGATGGGCAACCTTATGGAGGAGAGCAACTATCTCTACGCCGCTTCGTGGGCTATTGATGCTATCATGGCGCCGGAAGGTGCCGACCTTGCAAAGGACAACGTGACGGGCTATAACATATATGTAGACGGCAAGATGGTAGGTTCGTCTGCTACAAAGAGCTTCACCGTGCCTTCTCTCGACAAGGGCGACCATGCACTGGGCGTGAGCGCCGTGTATGCCAACGGATCGGAGTCGGAGCCGGCCGTAGCTCAGCTTGCGGTTGTTCCTGACGACAGCCAGCTTCAGGCTGTGAAGGGCGTGGCAGTAGCGCCGGTAAGCGCTTCGGCTGTGAAGGCCGATTGGGCAGCGCCGGTTGACCGCGACGTGGTTCAGGTGCAGTATTGCACGGGTTCTGCATCAACGCAGGGCGTGACAGCTCCCGCTGACAACAACTATAACATCATGGTAGGTGCGCTCTATCCGTCAAAGACATTCCGCGGTCGCACCGGATACGCCATCAAGAAGGCACGCTTCTATCCGCTCACAGAAGCTACATACACAGTGTATGTCTACAAGAACGACGAGCTGATAAGCCAGACCGAGGTAGACGACTACACCGTAGGCAAGTGGAACGAGGTGGAACTCACGAAGCCTGTCATCATCGAGAACGGATCTACATACCGTCTTGCCATCGACTGCTATGATGTTACGCCGAAGGAACCGGCTATCGCCGTTGACAGCAGCGATCCGCTGGAAGGCTACTCTGACATCTACTCGCTCGACGGCGAGTCGTGGAGCTCAATATCTTCTACCGGCGTGATGGCTAACTGGATGATCGGTCTCGTGCTGGAGAACCCGAAACCAGGTACGTTGCCTATCGAAGGCTACGACGTGTTCATCGACAACGCTAAGAAGAACGCGGCGAAGCTCACGGAGAGAACATACACACACGACTTCGGTACCGACGACAAGCAGCAGCACACTATCCGCGTTGACGTATACTACACAGTGAAGTCGACAAGCGTGAAGGGCGGCGTAACCAACTTCCTCATCGCCGTTGCAGGTATCGACGAGAACACCGTAGGACGTATCGAGATGCGCCAGGGCGAGAACGAGCTCACCGTAACTGGCGAGGGCGTGACGTCGGTAGAACTTGTGTCGGCAGCAGGCGCTGTTGTGGCAAAGGCAGAAGGCAACACCGTATCGCTCAACGGCTTGGCTGCAGGCGTATATGTAGTGAAGGCCGTAGTAGCCGGCGAAACCGTCACACGCAAGATAATGATAACGAAGTAAAAGTTTTAGCAGGTTAAGCACAAATTTGCTACACTTAAGCCAAGAATATTGCGTTTTGTTCCATAATCGGTAAAATGAGGGTTGCGTGTTGCAAAAAATATGAGTAAATTTGCAACGTGAACAGAAACGTAAACCAGATTTGACCAACACAAAACGCATCATATAAAAGCAAAAAAGCGCTGACGAAGATTGTTTCGCCAGCGCTTTTTTTAATTAGTAATTATTAATTTTTAATTATTAATTGGCAAAGTATAATTTGTAATTATTAATTATTAATTGGCAAAGTATAATTTGTAATTATTAATTATTAATTGGCAAAGTATAATTTGTAATTATTAATTATTAATTGGCAAGGTCGTAATTACGAATTAATAATTAATAATTACGAATTAATAATTACTTCATTTCCTTCAGCAAGTCGCGAATCTCTGTGAGCAGCAACTCCTCCTTTGTCGGCTTCGGCTCCTCGGGCGCAGGTGCAGGCTTGGTTTCCTCCTCCTTCTTCTTGAGGTTAGCCAGCTTGTTGATACCCTTCACGAGGAGGAACACGCAGAAAGCGATGATAGTGAAGTCGATGATAGTCTGAATGAACGCACCATAGTTGATGGTAGCCGGCTTCATTGTCTCCATGCCGAGGTTTACGGCAGGCAACTCGAACTTCAGGTCGCTGAAGTTGACGCCGCCGATGAGCCATCCGATAGGCGGCATGATGATATCGTTGACGATAGAACTAACGATTTTTCCGAACGCACCGCCGATGATCACACCGACAGCCATGTCTACAGCGTTGCCCTTTACGGCGAACGCCTTGAACTCATTTAGCATTTTTCCCATAGTTTCTGTTTGTTAATTGTTTAATTTCGAATGTCCGATTGTATGTTTCTTGTTTCTAACTAACTTATTTTGCAAAGTGTATATAGCAAACTGTGCTTATTATATATAATGTATATAGCCCAGTGAAATTATATAGCGATTTTTTAAATAATTTAATACCTCTATTGGCTGCAAAATTAGAAAATAATTATTAACTTTGCGCTCGATAAAGAAAAAAATGCTCAAAAGTATTGCTTTTTGAATGTTTCAGCTCATTGGCAAGTACTGTGGAGCTTGAAAGTAAGATTTATTTTCAACCATTAATTAAAATATAAAAAAAAATGACAAAAGTTGCTATTAACGGCTTCGGCCGTATCGGTCGTCTGGCTTTCCGTCAGATGTTTGAGGCAGATGGTTATGAGGTAGTTGCAATCAATGACCTTACATCTCCAAAAATGTTGGCTCACCTTCTTAAGTATGATACAGCACAGGGTGGCTTCGCTGGTAAGTATGGCGAGGGCAAGCACACTGTAGAGGCAACAGACAACTCTATCATCGTTGATGGTAAGGAGATCACTATCTACGCTAAGCCTAACGCAGCTGAGCTTCCTTGGGGTGAGCTTGGTGTTGACGTAGTACTTGAGTGCACAGGTTTCTATACATCTAAGGAGAAGGCTTCTGCTCACCTTACAGCAGGTGCTAAGAAGGTAGTTATCTCTGCTCCAGCAGGTAACGATCTCCCTACTATCGTTTACAACACAAACCACAAGACTTTGACTCCAGCTGATACAGTTATCTCTGCAGCTTCTTGTACAACAAACTGCTTGGCTCCAATGGCTGACACTTTGAACAAGTACGCAGCTATCCAGTCAGGTATCATGTCAACAATCCACGCTTACACAGGTGACCAGATGATTCTCGACGGTCCTCAGCGTAAGGGCGACCTCCGTCGTTCTCGTGCAGGTGCTCAGAACATCGTTCCTAACTCAACAGGTGCTGCTAAGGCTATCGGTCTTGTAATCCCTGAGTTGAACGGTAAGTTGATCGGTTCTGCACAGCGTGTTCCTACTCCAACAGGTTCTACAACTATCCTCGTAGCTGTTGTTAAGGGTAAGGACGTTACAGTTGAGGGTATCAACGCTGCAATGAAGGCTGCTTCTAACGAAAGCTTCGGTTACAACGAGGATCCTATCGTTTCTTCTGATATCATCGGTATGCGTTTCGGTTCTCTCTTCGATGCTACTCAGACAATGGTTAGCAAGATCGACGACGACACATATCAGGTACAGGTAGTTTCTTGGTACGACAATGAGAACTCTTATACTTCTCAGATGGTTCGTACTATCAAGTACCTCGCTGAGTTGAAGTAATTCGTAGACTCGTTTTACGACAACATATATAAGCCTGGCATTGTAAAATGCCAGGCTTTTTTGTATCAAAACCCCTCCTGAAACCTCATTTATGGGTTTCTAACAATGCTACTGTTGCGTGTAGACGGCGTTACCGTTACGCGGTAATAATGTAACCTATACGCGGTAACGGTGTTACAGAATAGGTGTAATCGTGTTACCGCATCGCGGTAATCGTGTAGCATTACAAACAATTTTCTGCACAATTGTGCGGCGTATGAGAATTTTTTTGTAAGTTTGTATTTTGAAACCGTAGCTAAGTGCTATCAGAGGCAAAGCAATCGGTTTTCTAAACCGAACAAATTGCTTTCAGAACCCGAAACAACATTATTAAATACACGTGCAGCAAAGCTATTGACGACATGCAGAACAAAAGAATGATAACCATACTCGGACCCACCGCAAGCGGAAAGACCGCTGTGGCGGCAGCACTCGCATTGCGCACCGGCGGCGAGATAATCAGCGCCGACTCGCGCCAGGTGTACCGCCGCATGGACATCGGAACGGGCAAGGACTTGGCAGACTATGTAGTTGACGGCCAGCCGATTCCGTATCATCTTATCGACATAGCCGAGCCAGGCACGAAGTACAATCTGTTCCAGTATCAGCAGGACTTCCACGTGGCATACGACGACATCCGTAGCCGAGGCAAGCTGCCCATACTCTGTGGCGGCACCGGACTCTACATCGAAGCCGTGTTGGGCGGCTACCAGCTCTCGCCCGTGCCGCAGAACCAGCCGCTGCGCGACTCCCTCGCCGGAAAGTCGCTTGCCGAACTCACCGAAATGCTTGTAGAACTGAAGCGCCGCAGCGGGTCGAACATGCACAATCAGACCGACGTGGACACCGCCCAGCGCGCCATACGCGCCATCGAGATAGAGACATACAACCTGGAAAACCCTACACCCGAACGACAGTTGCCGCCAGTCGACTCGCTCATCGTGGGCATAAACATCGACCGCGACCTGCGCCGCGAGAAGATAACGCGCCGACTCAAGGCGCGCCTCGACGAAGGCATGGCTGACGAGATACGCGCGTTGATAGGCGAGGGCATCGACCCCGAAGACCTTATATACTACGGTCTTGAGTACAAGTTCATTACCGAATACGTCGTTGGTCGCCTCAGCTTCGACGAGATGTTCCGACAGCTGGAGATAGCCATCCACCAGTTCGCCAAGCGGCAGATGACGTGGTTCCGCGGCATGGAGCGACGCGGATACACCATCCACTGGGTTGACGCCAAGCTGCCCATGGAGGAGAAGGTAGAAGCAATATGCAAGCTGATGCAGGACGCATAGCGAGAGAGATAAAAGAATGTGACATCGTGGCGGACATACCGCCGCTAAAAAGGCTTACTATATGATTAACGACAACCGTTGGGGCATACTCTACTGCCCGAAACACGAGACGTTCAGCTCCGGCAAACGCTGGGAGAAGATTGAGCGATGCCTGAAGGCGAACGGCATCGAGTACGACTACTTGCAGAGCGAAAACTCGGCAAGCGTGGAGCGCTTGGTGAAGATGATGATCAATAGCGGATACAAGACTATTGTCATCGTCGGCGGCGACTCGGCGCTTAACGACGCCGTCAACTGCCTCATGCTCACCGAGCGAAGCATACGCGAGACCATTGCGCTCGGCGTGATACCCAACGGACTCATGAACGACTTCGCCCATTTCTGGGGATTCCGCGAGAGCGACTACGAGCAGACCATCAAGTGGCTCAAGCAGCGTCGCGTGCGCAAGATAGACCTCGGCTGCATACGTTACACCAACAAGCACGGCGAGGCATGCCGCCGCTACTTCCTCAACTGCATCAACATCGGACTGATCGCTGCCATCATGAACCTGCGCCGACAGACACGCCACTTCTTCGGTTCGCGCACGCTCTCGTTCCTCTGCTCGTTCGTGCTCATGATTTTCCAGCGACTCGAGTACCGCATGCACCTGAAGATAAACTCCGACACCGTGGAGCGCAACGTCATGACCGTCTGCATCGGCAACGCTACAGGCTACGGACAGACGCCGAACGCAGTGCCCTACAACGGACTGCTCGACGTGAGCGTGGTCTACCATCCCGGTATGACGCAGCTCATCGAAGGCTTCTACCTCTTCGTGCGCGGCAAGTTCCTCAACCATCGAAGCGTCCACCCGTTCCGCACGCGCAAGGTGGAAGTGGTCGAGGCTAACAAGGCGCTCGTGGGCATCGACGGACGACTCATGAAGACGCCCGTCGGGCCGTTCAGCGTGAGCGTAGAGCAGGAGGTGATAAACTTCCTCATACCCGAGTAAAGCAAACGTTTTCCATGATAAATCCTCATATTTTGCAATGTTTTGTGCGAAATATGAGGATTTTTTTTAAATAGTTAATATTTTATTTTGCGCATAAATATATTTTTACTACCTTTGATTTCGTAAGGTAGCACTGCCTATATAAAGACTACTACACTTCTTACAGCTAACTAATAATGAACCTTAATCATAAATCTATGAGTTATTTGAGATTCGAAAAAGCTCTGATGACAAACCTCGAAGAGTCGTTGCCACGCGAGTTGTTGCGTACTAATCGTTCGGGAGCATATTCCTGCTCTACGATTGTAGATTGTAATACGCGCAAGTATCATGGCTTGCTCGTCGTGCCCGTACCGGAACTCGACGACGAGAACCACGTGCTCCTCTCTTCGCTCGACCCCACCGTTATTCAGCACGGCGCCGAGTTCAACCTTGGTTTGCACAAGTATCAGGGCAATAATTACAGTCCGAAAGGTCACAAATATATCCGAGAGTTCGATTGTGACACAGTGCCCACAACACTCTACCGCGTAGGCGGTGTGCTTCTGAAAAAAGAGGTAGTGTTCCAGCACTATGAAGACCGCATCCTTATCCGTTATACCCTTGTTGATGCACATTCTGCAACGACACTGCGCTTCCGTCCGTTCCTTGCTTTCCGCAGCGTACGCCAGTTTACGCACGAGAATACCGTAGCTTCACGCGAGTATGCAGAAGTTACAAACGGCATCAAGACCTGCATGTACGCCGGCTACCCCGACCTTTACATGCAGTTCAGCAAGAAAGTGGAGTTCGTGTTCCAGCCCGACTGGTATCGCGGCGTAGAATACCCGAAGGAGCAGGAGCGCGGCTACGCTTCTAACGAAGACCTCTACGTACCTGGCTACTTCGAGATGGACATCAAGAAGGGCGAGAGCATCGTGTTCTCGGCTTCTACATCAGCCTGCAAGACAACCGGACTGAAGAAACTCTTCCAGGAGGAAGTAGACGAGCGCTCACCGCGCGACAACTTCTTCCACTGCCTCGTCAACGCAGCGCACCAGTTCCACAACCGCACAAAGAAAGACGAGCGATACATCCTCGCCGGCTATCCGTGGTTCAAGTGCCGCGCACGCGACACATTCATCTCTCTGCCGGGTCTTACGCTCTCTATCGAGGAGGAAGACTACTTCGAGCTCGTAATGGAGACAGCCATGCGCGCACTCTACGAGTTCATGGCAGGCAAGCCGCTCACAGCGAAGATCTATGAGATAGACCAGCCCGACGTGCTCCTCTGGTGCGTATGGGCAGTGCAGCAGTATGCAAAACATGCAGGTCGCGAGAAGTGCAACCGCAAGTACGGCAAGCTGCTCTACGACGTATTACATTATATCAAGGACAACCGCCACCCGAACCTGAAGCTCTGCGAGAACGGACTTCTCTACTCGGAAGGCAAGGAGAAGGCAGTAACATGGATGAACTCTACAGCCGGCGGACACCCCGTCGTACCGCGCACAGGCTACATCGTCGAGTTCAACGCCCTCTGGTACAACGCCCTCAAGTTCTGCGCATCTATGGCTGCCGACTTTGGCGACGCCACAGAGGCTTCCGACTTCGAGCAGATGGCTACACTCTGCGGCAAGTCGTTCGTAGAGACCTTCGTCAACGAGTACGGCTACCTCTTCGACTACGTAGAGCCTAAGGACAGCCCCGACTGGAGCGTACGTCCGAACATGATATTCGCCGTTGCACTCGACTACTCGCCGCTTACACCTGCCCAGCAGAAGGCGGTGCTCGACGTCTGCACACGCGAACTCCTCACACCGAAGGGCTTGCGCTCGCTCTCGCCGAAGAGCGGCGGCTACAACCCGATGTACGTCGGTCCGCAGACACAGCGCGACTACGCTTACCATCAGGGCACAGCATGGCCTTGGCTCGGCGGCTTCTACATGGAGGCATGCCTCAAGATTTACAAGCGCACACGCCTGTCGTTCATCGAGCGTCAGATGGTGGGCTACGAGGACGAGATGACGAGCCACTGCCTCGGCACAATCCCCGAACTCTTCGACGGCAACCCGCCATTCCACGGACGTGGCGCTATCTCGTTCGCTATGAACGTAGCCGAGATTCTGCGCACTCTCGAACTCTTGGAAAAATATAAATATTAAAATAGGAGGATAAGTATATATGAAAGTATTAATGTTCGGATGGGAGTATCCTCCTCACGTATTTGGTGGACTCGCTACCGCTAACTTCGGAATTTCTCAGGGTCTGCACGCACAGGGCGATGTTGAGACAGTGCTCTGTCTGCCGCATCCGTTCGGCGACGAGGACCGCAGCGCCTGCCGCATCGTGGCTATGAACTGCGTGCCTATCGCTTGGCGCGACGTCAACTTCGACTACGTAAAGGAACGTGTGGGCAACATCATGGACCCAGAGTATTACTATCGTCTGCGCGACCATATCTATGCCGACTTCAACTATATGCACGTCAACGACCTTGGCTGCATGGAGTTCGCCGGCGGTTACCCGTCTAACCTGCACGAGGAGATAAACAACTACTCAATCATCGCAGGCGTAGTGGCTCGCACAGAGGACTTCGACATCATTCACGCTCACGACTGGCTCACCTATCCAGCCGGCATCAACGCCAAGCACGTAAGCGGCAAACCGCTCTGCATACACGTTCACGCTACCGACTTCGACCGCTCACGCGGCAAGGTGAACCCTACGGTTTACGCCATCGAGAAGGACGGTATGGACAACGCCGACTGCATCATGTGCGTGTCGGAGCTTACACGTCAGACCGTTATCCATCAGTATCATCAGGATCCGCGCAAGTGCTTCACGATGCACAACGCCGTTTATCCGCTGCGCCAGGAACTGCAGGACATCCCGCGTCCCGACCATACGGGTAAGGAGAAGGTCGTAACCTTCCTCGGACGCATCACAATGCAGAAGGGTCCGGAGTATTTCGTAGAAGCTGCCAACATGGTGCTGCAGCGCACACGCAACGTGCGTTTCTGCATGGCAGGTAGCGGCGATATGATGGACGCAATGATTTATCTCGCAGCTGAGCGCGGCATCGCCGACCGCTTCCACTTCCCAGGCTTCATGCGCGGAAAGCAAGTGTACGAGTGTCTGAAAGACTCGGACGTTTACGTCATGCCGTCAGTTTCTGAACCGTTCGGTATCTCGCCGCTTGAGGCAATGCAATGCGGCACGCCGACAATTATCTCTAAACAGTCGGGTTGCGCCGAAATCCTCGACAACTGTATCAAGGTTGACTACTGGGATATACACGCACTTGCCGACGCTATCTACTCAATATGTAGCAACGAGTCGCTTTTCAACTACCTCAAGGAGGAAGGAAAGCGCGAGGTCGACCAGATCACATGGGAGAAGGTGGGCGCACGTATCAAGAATCTGTACGAGCGCGTTCTCGCTGGCGACATTTAAACTCAAAGCAAAAAGCCAAACCGAGTAACTTACTATTCAATAATCTTAAAACAAACAATAATGAAAACGATTTGTTTATATTTCGAGATACATCAGAACATACAGCTGAAGCGCTATCGTTTCTTTGATATCGGCACAGACCACTATTACTATGACGACTACGAGGACGAGCGTCTCATCACTGATGTGGCTAACCGCTCGTATATGCCGGCTCTCGAGGCTTTGGGCGAAATGTTGAAGGAGCATCCTGGCTTCTTCAAGGTGGCTTTCTCTCTCTCTGGCGTAGGCATGGAGCAGCTGGAGATTCACGCTCCGCAGGTGCTCGAGAAGTTGCAGGAACTCAACCAGACCGGTTGCGTAGAGTTCCTCGCTGAGCCTTACTCACACGGTCTTGCTTCGCTCGCTAACGAGGAGAGCTTCGCTAAGGAAGTGAAGCGCCAGTGCCAGAAGATGAAGGAATACTTCGGCAAGGAGCCTCAGGTTCTGCGCAACTCTTCGCTTATCTACAGCGACGAGATCGGTGCTCAGGCTGCTCAGATGGGCTTCAAGGGTATGCTTACCGAAGGCGCACGCCACGTCCTCGGCTGGAAGTCGCCGCACTATGTATACAACTGCGCGCTCGCTCCCAACCTCAAGCTCTTGCTTCGCGACGTTAACCTCAGTGACGATATCTCACTCCGCTTCAGCAATGTCGACTGGGAGGGCTATCCGCTCTTCGCTGACAACTACGTAGACCGCATCGCCAACTTCCCTGGCGAGGAGCACGTAGTGAACATCTTCATGGAGCTTTCTGCTCTTGGCGTGGCTCAGCCGTTGTCGAGCAACATTCTCGACTTCCTCAAGGCTCTGCCCGAATGTGCTAAGCAGCGCGGCATCTCATTCTCTACACCGAGCGAGATCTGCGAGACAATGGCAAGCGTAGGCGCTCTCGATGTGCCCGACACACTCTCTTGGACCGACGAGGAGCGCGACGTCAGCTCTTGGCTCGGCAACCCGATGCAGCGCGAGGCTTTCAACAAGCTCTATAGCGTAGCCGACCGTGTGCGCATCGCCGACGATCCGCGCATCAATCAGGACTGGGACTATCTGCAGGCTTCTAACAACTTCCGTCAGATGACTACAAAGCCGTCGCAGGTAGGTATCGACCGTGGCATCTATGCTTCGCCGTTCGACGCATTCACCAACTATATGAACATCCTCGGCGACTTCATCGCTCGCGTTAACTCGCTCTATCCTGAGTCTGTTGACAACGACGAGCTTGCTTCGCTCCTCACTACTATCAAGAATCAGGACGAGGAAATCGAGATGAAGAACAAAGAGATTATCCGTCTGCAGACCAAGATTGAGAAGATTGAGGCTGCTGAGGAGAAACTCCGTGCTAAGCTCGAGAAGACAAAGGCTCCGAAGGCTGAGGCTACTCCGAAGGCTGCAAAGACAGCAAAGAAGCCTGCTGCAAAGAAGGCCAAGGCTGCTGAGACAAAGGCTGAAGCTGAGCCGAAGGCTGAATAATGTTTGCGGTTGCAAATGCAAGTCGTGAAGCTTAATTGTTCTGATTATAACGCTGAGTCGTTCAGATTGCAATGTTCAAGCAAAGCAGAATGTGTTTGCAACAGCAGCAGTTGAACCTATTGAATTAATAAGAAGTATTAAGGTTCTTGTACAATTAAATATTGGTTATAAAGGTTTAAATGTCCTACTGCGAGATGCCGTGGGGCATTTTTCTTTTAATATTATTGCTGTCCGGTAAACAATTATTCACCCTTATATTGTTTGGTTGTTCAGTGTTTTATAGCAATATTTACTAAAGGGGCTTGCCTGTATACTATGC
>ERZ791902.157-NODE-157-length-56716-cov-33.943788_pt1 | contig 56716 bp, 44 predicted proteins | sample MGYA00510149_ERZ791902 | MGnify/ENA primary metagenome ERZ791902 (study PRJEB30046, sample SAMN00792060) | human gut metagenome | study: EMG produced TPA metagenomics assembly of the A metagenome-wide association study of gut microbiota in type 2...
AGCTTAAAATGAAAATAATGGTCAAAACATTTGGATATTAACATAGAAAGCAGATGCACACAGATTGTTAGGGTGCCTTCAAGGGGGTGCACTCTAAGGGGGTGCACTTGTCTCAAGTGCACCGACCGAGCAAGAAGTGCACCAACCGGCAACAAATGAATGCCGTTTGCTTTGTTGGTGCAGCTGAGACAGCTGCGCCCCCTGAAGAATGTCATCAGCTTTGTTGGTGCAGCTGAGACAGCTGCACCCCCTGGATGGTACGTTTAAAACAAAAAAAGAGGAGTCTCGGTGTTTGCCGAGGCTCCTCTTTGTCTTTATTATATGCTTGTCCGAGTGTCAGACTTAGCGTACTATGAATTTCTTGTTGTTACTTACGAGCACGCCGTGCTTGCTTGTGGCTTTGCGACCGCTCAGGTCGTAAAGAGTGGTGTCGGCGAGCGTTTTTTTTTCATTCTTGCTGTTCACAACGCCATTGATGGCAGAAGACGGGTCGGCATCTACGCCGCCGAACATGAACACGCTGTTAGCAGGCAGAGTGAGTGTGAGCTGCTGGTCGATGTCGATAGCCTCGCCCTCGGTGAGACCCTCCAGAGCGGCCTGGTCGTCGAACGGCTTTGTGAGGACGATCTTGCCAGAGATGTTAGCCGGAATCTCCAGAGCCTCGCGCAGAGTGAGAGTGATTGACTTCGCCTTTGTGTCGCCGTTGCGCAGGGTGAGTGTCGACTTCTTGCCGTTCCATGCTGCCCAGCCGTATATCTCGTGGCTGTAGCCGTTCCACGGATTGCCACCTACCCAGTGAGCGTCCATCAGCACGTCAGCGTTGTCCTTCTGCCACTTGATGAGGTCGGCGAGGTCAGACCACAGCTTGCCGTTGTTGATGTTGTCCATGAGCTTATAGTCATTGTAGAGCTCTACCATGCCGCTACCGCAAGCGAATGCGCAGCGCAGCTCGTTGAGAGCGTTCTCGTAGTTCATGTTCTTGCTCACGTCGCCGTGCTCGGTGAGAATGAAGCCGTGAGTCATCAGCGTGTTGATCGGGCAGAGCGGAGAGTCGGTGACGTAGATGTTATATACCTGCATGTCGCGATATGTGATCCATGCCTCGCGGTCGTTCGGGTTGGTGCCGATCTTCTTCCAGTCGGCGTCCTGACGCCATGTAGCGTCGGTGATCTTGTACCAGAACGGCGAAGCCCATGTGCCTACTGTAGTGTTGAAGAAGATGTCCTCCTTGAGGTTATCGCGGATGTACTGCTCCATACGGATGATGCCCTCGGCGTTCTCGTTGCCGGTGTCGCCCGGGTCGGGACCAACGGCTGTACCCTGAGCGGAGATGCCGTCGAACTTGAAGAAGCCGAACGAGCCCTTGCCGTTCTCGTCGTGCTGGTTCTTCACGAGGTTTGTTGCTGCTGCGAGGAATGTGTCGTAGTATTTAGGGTTAGAGAGCTGCATGCCACCGTTGTTCTTCCAGTAGTTGCGACGATATTCGCCGCTCTGTCCGTAGCCGCCTACCGGACCGAGCCAAGCACCTACGCTTGCGCCCATGTCGGCAGCCTGCGAAGCAATGTCGCGCATCTCTCTTGGGAAACCGCTATGGAATGTCCATGTGCCGTAGTTGTCCCATCCGTCGTCGATTACGAAGTTCTTCGGAGCCACGTTGTAGCGGTCCCAGAGGCTGCTCTTCCAGTGTGCCAATACGTCGAGCACGCCGTCGGCAGTCATGTTTGTGTACTCTCTGCCAGGAGCCGCGTTGTTGCGGTCGATGTTAAGCTCATACCAGCTGATGTAGCATGGGTTGGCACGCCAAGGCACAGCACGCTCGCGCTCAGAGTAAGCCAGGAACGAACGGCGCTTCTGTGTCTCGCGGATGTTCTTCGAGCTCTGCTTGCCGTCCTGTGCGATGAGGCCCACAACGGCAGACACCTTCCATGTGTCGCCCTTCTTCAGAGTGGTGTGGCGGCTCCACATACCCTGAATTACAGAGTAGTCGGTGTTAGCCACGTCTTCTACGGTGTTGAAAGCTGTAGGAGTCTCAAGACCAGCGAATATCTTGTCGTTCAGAACCACCTGTCCGCGTGTGTTGCCGATGGCGCTCGGCTTGCTGCCTGCAGCCTTGGTGTCCACCTTGTACGACATCGGTATGATGCTGAACATATCCACGTCGTCTACGCCGGTGAGTTCCATCTCGGTGCGCAGGTAGTGGCTGCCCGAGCGCAGCACGGCGCGCCATACGATGCTGATCTGCTGTCCGTTGTACGAGTATGTGTAGTTAGCCTGCAGAGCCTTGCCTGCATAGTGCTTCACGCCGCGGATGGCGTTCGGCTCAGCAGTGAGGTCTACCAACTCTACCTTTCCGAGAGTCATCTGGCTTGCTGCCACGCTCACGCCCGAACCGAAGTTCACGTAGAAAGGCTCTGTGCCAGCCACGAGGTTCATAGCCTTAGAGCCGAGGAAGTAGATAGCCTTCTCTGTGTTGAGGAAGCTTGCCTGGAGCACGTTGTTGCCCAATGTGTATACGTTGTTCTCCTGCCATGCAGACGCGTCGCCCACCTTGTCCTGCTGAATAGGATAGAGCCATGCGTTGGTGTACGGCTCGCTGTCCTCGAGTGTGGGCAGGTCGTAGTATGCTACGGTGATGGTCTTTGTCTCGGGGTCGATCTGTACGGTGGCGAACTTGCCTTCCTTCTCGGGAGCGGTGACGTCGCTCGGCAGCAGCGAACCGCTTACGGTGATAGTCTCGCCGTCGTTGTATGTCTTGCCGTTGATAGTGACGCTTGCACCGCTAATGGTGTACGTGTTCGACACCATCTCCTGCAGCACCCATGCGCTGCCGTTGTCCTGCTTGCCGTTGTCCTGCCACAGGCCCACGGTGATGGTCTTGTTGTCGAGTGGGTTGAAGTCGACGCCGCCGTGCCAGTTCATGTACTTGTCAGCCTTGCCGGTAGAGGTGATAGGCTGGAACTCGTAGGCAGCCGAGCCGTTCTGCGCGGTTGTCTTGTTAGCCTTCCACGGCTGAGCGCTCGCCTTGTCGCTGATGAGCTTAGCCTTGCCCGGACCGTTGCTGTAGCTGTAAGCCTGGTCGTAAGAGACCCACACCTTGCTGTCGACGTTATAGATGAGATACTGGCCTTCTGTGCTTGTGGCATAGAAAGCGAACTTGCCTGCGTTCTCGCTCTTTTGTGTAGGCGAGGTGTACGGTGTCATCGTCAGCCCGTTGCAGTTGCTGATGGTGTACACTCTCTCGGGGTTGTTTACATTCGCCGAGGCAGTGATGTCACTGGTCTGTGCCCATGCTGAAGATACCCCCCCCAGCAGCAGCGAACAGCGCCAATGAAAGAAGATAACGAATACTCATTGTCTTTGGTTTTGCAACACTTTTAGTTAGTAATAAATAATAAAGTAGCCTGTGTAACAGAAGATAGTAGTTAGTTCTTGAAGTATAGTCTGTCATTCCACGCCTTGTCATGTTGTAGAGTCAGCTTGCTTCAGTGTTGCAAAAATCAAGTAGCTATGATTCTACAATAGACGCTGCAAAGTTACGAATAATTTCTGATATGTTGGTTGTTTTTCTATGATATTTCAAGGGTGCACTTGTCTCCGCTCGGCTTGCCGCTTGCCAGAGCAAGAAGTGCACCGACCGAACAAGCAGTACATCAATTCAAGGGGGTGCACTTGTCTCAAGTGCACCGACCGACCAAGAAGTGCACCAATTTAAGGGGGTGCACTTGTCTCAAGTGCACCAACCATGAAGTGCACCAACCATGAAGCGCACCAACCATGAAGCGCACCAATCGAGCACATGAATGCCGTCTGCTTTGTTGGCGCAGCTGAGACAGCTGCACCCCCTGGAGGTTAGTGGCTCCTACATTAGCATCTGTTTAATCCGATAATTACGCAGCAAGTGAATCCGTTTAATCCGATAATTACGCCACCAACGAATCCGTTTAATCCGATAAATCCGTTGTTAAAATAACGTAAGCAGCGATGTTCTCCCACGGATGCACACAGATGGTTAGGATGCGTAGAATCAACAACGGATTTATCGGATTAAACGGATTTTTGGGTGCGTCTTCAAGGGGGTGCACTTGTCTCCGCTCGGCTTTGCCGCTTGCCAGAGCAAGAAGTGCACCAACCGAGTACATGAATGCCGTCTGTTTTGTTGGTGCAGCTGAGACAACTGCACCCCCTGAAGAATGCCGTCTGTTTTGTTGGTGCAGCTGAGACAGCTGCACCCCCTGAAGAATGCCGTTTGCTTGGTTGGTGCAGCGGAGACCGCTGCACCCCCTGATGTTTGTTCCAAATCTGTCATTAGAGTGAGTTCTGCGTGTTCTGTGGGAGAAGACTCTTCCGCTCTGAAAATTTCTCAAAAAAACTTTGGAACCCTCCGCCAAACCCCATGCAAATATTGTACAAGTGAGTGCTGCGAAAAAGTTCATTCTGGAGAAATGAGAGGCGTGTTTTGAGGTTTAAAAAGGCGAAAGTAGGACGAAAGGCAATAAAATCTGAGGGTTTTTAGTGGAAAAACATAGAAAAACCAAACTTTTCGTGAGACTTTACATGGTAATAGCTATGCTTTTACACGGTAATAGCTATGCTTTTATATGGTAAGAGCTATGCTTTTACATGGTAAAGTCTCACGAAAAGTTTGGTTTTGCTGAAGCGAAAGCTGCACACTTTGGCGCTTAATGCCGTAAGGAGTTGTGCGCCATGCGTTTATGCTTGCACACTCCGAACGTGCTCAAAACTCGCAAAAAACCGACGACGGATTTTGTTTTTGATTTTTCGCGAAATATGGAGGGTCAAAAACGACAAATATCGTCTTGGCAAAAAGTGTGCCAAAACTATACATAAATGCGCTCTGAGCCTCTGTGCACTTCTTGCTCGGTTGGTGCACTTATTGCTTGGTTGGTGCACTTGAGACAAGTGCACCCCCTATGCGCGTTCTTTGTAGATGACGTTGTTGGCGCCGCTGGTGATCTTGAGCGCTTCGGGGTGCTCCTTGATGAACGAGTCGATATGGCGCACGCGCTTGCTTTCGAGAATCTCGTCCACGGCGATGAGGATGCCCGTCTCCTCGACGTCGCCGAAGCCGTAGTTGATGGCGGTGCCGAAGAGCTTCATGGTGGGCGAGAGCGACATGTAAGCGTTCACGAGCGGCGGTATGTTGTAGCCCAGCGCACGAATCTCGCGGTTGAGTATGAGATAATCCTTCTTGAAGTCGTCCTCGCAGAACAGCGCCGCAAGCTCCTCCTCCGGTGTCTCTATCTTCAGCGGATGGAGCGGCAGGATGAGGTTGTCCTTGTCGTCGAAGTGCTTCTTTAGGAAGTAGAGAATCATGTCGCGGCCGCGGCGTATGTACGACGGGTACATAGTCATCTTGCCGAAGAAATACTTCACGTTAGGCTTGATGACGGTGAGTGCGCCGAGACCGTCCCACAGGTTGTCGAGCGCGAAGAGGCTCTTCGCTCCGCGTCGTGTGCTCTGGTATTCGAGCGTCACGAACGAGCGTCCCAGCTCGATGGTGTAGGGCATATAGTCGTCGATGAACTTGTCGGAGAAGTGGAACATGTGGCTTGTGGCGAGCTTCGGCTGGCGGTTCTCGTCGAGTTCCCAGTCGGTGCCGAGCATGTAGCGGTAGCCGCCGATTATCTCCTCCGCCTCGGGGTTCCACACGATGAGCTGCTTGTAGCAGTTCGCGCAGGTGTCGAACTCGTCGATGTCCATCGACTTGCCGGTGCCGCCGCCCGCTTCGCGGAATGCTATCTCGCGCAGTCGGCCTATCTCGCGCATCACGTTCGGCGCGTTGTGTGCCGTGATGATGTATATCTCGTTGTTGCTCTTGTTGGTCATGCGGAGCTGGCGCTCGGGCGTGAGTTCGCTCTTGAGCAGCTCTTTGCTTACCGGTTCAATGATTGGTTCTTCCATTTGTGTGTTGTTTTTTCTTGCTTTCTCTTCTTCTTGGGGTGGTTGTTGGGGGGTGCTCTTTTGGGGGCTCTTAGGCCTTTCTAAGCCTTCTTGGGCATTCTTAAGCCTTCTTAGACCTTTGCTAACTAAGCCTTTCTAAGCCTTCTTAAGCCTTCTTAAGCCTTTCTAAGCCTTCTTAGACCTTTGCTAACTAAGCCTTTCTAAGCCTTCTTAAGCCTTTGCTAACTAAGCCTTTCTAAGCCTTCTTAAGCCCTCCCCGACGGGGAGGGTTGGGAGGGGCTCAGCTTGTACACCTCCTGCTGCACCCACTGTGCCCACTCGTGCGGCGTGCGGCTCTTGTCGAACGTCTGCCAGGGTATAGGCTTTCCGATGTATATGTCGAAGTGCTTGCCCACGTTGCGGTACATCTCGTCGACGAGGAATATCATGGCGAGGTTGAACGGCAGCCAGCGGTCGCTGAACTTGGCGATGCGGTAGAAGCGCTCCGAGTTGCGTCCGCTGAAATAGATGGGCACCACGTCGCGGTGGCACTCCACGCTCTTCGTTATGAACGTCTTCTTCCACGGCAGGTCGTGTATCGAACCATCCTTCTGCTTGCGACTGTTCAGTCCGGCAGGGAACATAAGCATGTGGTTGTCGCTCTTGAAGCCCGCCTCAACCATGCGCGGGAAGTCGCGTCCCTGCCGACCGGTCTTGTTGATGCCGATGCACACCGGCGCCAAGCCCGGCAGATTCATCAGCAAGTCGTTGACGAGGTAGCGGAAACGTCCGTCGTAGTGGCGTCCGATGATTGAGCCGAGCGCCACGCCGTCCTGTCCGCCCAGCGGATGGTTGGACACGAACGTGTATAGTTTGCCGTCGTCTTTCGGCGGAAGGTTCTCCTTGCCGATGATGCGTATGTCCATCTTCAGATAGCGCACGGTAGACTCCAGCCACTCTACGCCGCTCTCGTCGCGGTGCTCCCAGATGAACGCATTCACCTGGTCCTGGTGGATGATTTTCTTGAGCCATCCGACGAGCATGCGCGGCACGTAGCGCGCCTTGCTGCCCATCTTGCTGCGCAGTATCTTTTCGATGTCTATTGTCTTTTCTGTTATCTCGTTCATATACCCGAAATATCTGTTACTTTTTCGATATTTGGTGCAAAAATACTACATCTTTTTTACATACGAACAATTTCGTACAAGAAATGTCGTATTTAAACAAAATTGATAAAGATTTGTAACCATGTGTGCGAATTTTTGTGTACCTTTACACCCAAATACGCATATATAATGTATAAGAACAACACTGACAATCCTACAACAGCAACAACATATCATGTACCGGTGCTTCTCGGCGAGAGCGTCGACGGACTTGACATCAAGCCGGGCGGCGTTTATGTAGATGTCACCTTCGGTGGCGGAGGACACTCGCGCGAGATACTCTCGCGGCTCACCGACGGCGCACACCTCTACAGTTTCGACCAGGACGCCGACGCCGAGCGCAACATTCCCGACGCCGGCGACAGCTTCACGTTCGTGCGCAGCAACTTCCGCTATCTGAAGAACTGGATGCGCTACTACGGCGTGGAGCACATCGACGGACTGCTCGCCGACCTCGGCGTGTCGTCGCACCACTTCGACGACGCCGAACGCGGATTCTCGTTCCGCTTCGACGCGCCGCTTGACATGCGCATGAACAAGCGCGCCGGACGCACCGCTGCCGAGATAGTGAACACGTACGACGAGGAACAACTCGCCGACATCTTCTACATCTACGGCGAACTGAAGAACTCGCGACGCATAGCCGCGGCGCTCGTCAAGGCACGTCAGCAGGCGGAGATAAAGACAACGAAGGATTTTCTGGCTGCAGTGGAACCTTTTTTCAAGCGCGAGCGAGAGAAAAAGGACATGGCGCGACTCTTTCAGGCATTGCGTATTGAAGTGAATCACGAAATGGATGCGCTGCGCGAGATGCTGCTCGCTGCCACCGAACTGCTCGCCCCCGGCGGACGACTCTCGGTGATAACCTACCACTCGCTCGAAGACCGCATGGTGAAGAACATCATGAAGTCGGGCAACGTGGAGGGAAAGGTGCAGCAGGACTTCTTCGGACGTATCGAGACGCCGTTCCGCCTCGTCAACAACAAGGTGATACTGCCCTCGGAACAAGAACAAGAAGAAAACCCACGCAGCCGCAGCGCAAAACTAAGAATTGCTGAAAAGAAATGAGACAATGAAAGAAGATAACCCCATAACAGACGCCATAAAGGTGGATGTGACCAACACAGAAGACAACGCTAAGGGCGAACAGACGACTGGCGAAACGGCGGCTGCCGCTGAGCCTACGGCTGCCGCAGCAGAGCCTGCAGCCGACAAACCGACAGCGCAAACAAAGACAGCGACCGCACCAGAAACGGCGGACGACGAGGAAGGCGCACCGTCGCTGCGCACAATAATACGACAGCAAGCCATAGAAGACGAACTGCCGCTGACGAAGAACGTGACGCTGGGAAAGATTCTCGGTGGCGAAATGCTCAACACGCAGTTCCTGCGACAGCAGATATGGGTGATAGTGTTAATAACGCTATTCATCATCGTCTATATCTCGAACCGATACAAGTGTCAGCAGAACCTCATCAAGATAGACAACCTGCAGAGCGAACTGGAGGACGCAAAGTACAGAGCACTCTCAAGTTCGAGCGACCTCACGCAGCAGACTCGCGAGAGCAAGGTGCTCGAACGCCTGCACAACGACAAGGACAGCACGCTGCACATACCTACGCAGCCACCGTATATAATAACTATTCCTAATCAAGAAGAGAAATGAGCAAGTTTGATAGCAAGAAAGTAATGCCACGCTATGCGTTCATTGCCGTTATAATGACGCTGGTGGCTATAAGCGTGCTGGGAAAGACGCTATATATCATGACGGCAAAGCGCGCATACTGGGAGGAAGTGGCAGACCGCGTGAAGGTAGACAGCCTCAAGACGCAGCCTATGCGCGGAAACATACTGAGCTGCGACGGACAACTCATGGCGTCGTCGCTGCCGCAGTATAACATATACATGGACTTCAAGGCGCTGCGCGTAGCGAAGAAGGACACGCTCTTCTGCGAGAAGATCGATTCTATCTGTCAGGGGCTCAACGCTATCTTCCCCGACCGCACGGCGGCTGAGTTCAAGAAGCATCTCATGGAGGGCTTCGAGAAGAACAAGCAGCACTGGCCCGTGTGGAAACAACGTATCAACTACAGCACGTTCTCAGAAGTGAGGCGTCTGCCCGTGTTCCGTCTGAAAACCAATCAGGGCGGTTTTCACTGGGAGGAGCATAACGCTCGCAGACTGGCGTACGGTTCGCTCGCAGGCCGCACCATCGGAAAGATGTTCGGCGCGAAGGATACCGCACAATGCGGACTCGAACTCTCGTACGACTCGCTCCTTAGAGGCGTAGAGGGCATCAGGCACAGACGCAAGGTGCTGAACAGATATCTCGACATCACGGATACGCCGCCGGAGAACGGCGCCGACATCGTCACTACTATCGACGTGTCGATGCAGGACCTCGCCGAACGCGCGCTGCTCAAGGAGCTGCGACTCATCAAGGCCAATGTGGGCGTGGCTATCGTGATGGAGGTGAAGACCGGCGACATCAAAGCCATCGTCAATATGACGAAGTGTGCCGACGACGACTATCACGAGATAAAGAACCACGCTATAAGCGACTTGCTCGAACCGGGTTCGGTGTTCAAGACCGCAAGCATAATGGTGGCGCTCGACGACGGAGTGGTCGACACAACCTACCGCGTGGAGACTGCCGGCGGCGTCTGGCCGATGTATGGCAGAGAGATGAAGGACCACAACTGGCGACGCGGCGGCTACGGCATGCTCACTCTGCCGCAGACACTCATGGTGAGCTCCAACATCGGCGTCAGCCGCATCATCGACGACCACTATCACAACACACCAGAGAAGTTTGTGCAGGGAATATACCGACTCGGACTCGCCGACGACCTGCACATTCCGCTGCAAGGCGCATCGCCGGCACGCATCCGAATGCCGAAGAAAGACTCGCGAGGCAAGCAGTATGTCAACTGGAGCAAGACCACTCTGCCCTGGATGAGCATCGGCTACGAGACGCAGGTGCCGCCTATCTCCACTCTTACCTTCTACAACGCCATTGCCAACGGCGGAAAGATGGTTGCGCCGCGCTTCGTGAAGGCTGTGATGAAGGACGGAGTAGTAATAAAAGAGTTCGACCCCGTAGTGCTGCGTGAGCAGATAGCCAAGGAGTCGACGATAAAGAAGATAACCACGATACTTGAGCACGTAGTGAGTCAGGGTCTCGGAAAGAAAGCCGGCTCGCAGTCGTTCCTCGTCGCAGGAAAGACCGGAACGGCTCAGATCTCGAAAGGAGCCGCCGGCTATAAGAGCGGACAGATGAACTATCTGCTGTCTTTCGCCGGCTTCTTCCCCGCATACGAGCCGCGCTACAGCTGCATCGTCTGCATACAGAAGTCGGGTCTGCCGGCTTCGGGCGGCGGCATGAGCGGCGTTGTGTTCCACGACATCGCAGAAGGTATCATGGCGCAGAGCCTCAAGCTGGAGGCTTCTGACGCCCGCGACTCGCTTTCTGTTCTCATCCCGCAGGTTAAGAGCGGCAATGTGCTGGCTGCAAGCTATGTGCTTGAACATCTCGGCGTGAAGCAGCGCACAGACTGGGACGGCTCTTATCTCAACGGAAACCCCATCTGGGGACGCGCCGACGAGAGCGACAGAAGTGTCATTCAGCTGAAACGCGTAAACGAAGGCGACAAGTCGGTAATGCCCGACGTTCACGGCATGGGAGCTCGCGACGCCGTCTTTCTTATCGAGAGCAGAGGCGTAAAGGTTAGGCTCACGGGTAGAGGAAAGGTAACGGAGCAGAGCATCGGCGCAGGAGAAAGAATAAAGAAGGGCATGGTATGCTCGCTTAAACTCGGATAAAAAACAAAGATATATGAAACTTAAAGAATTGCTTAAGAACATCACCGTTCTTGCTGTTAAAGGCAGCGATGATGTAGAAGTGACGGGTGTCAACATCGACTCTCGCCGTATCAAGGACGGACATTTGTTCGTGGCAATGAAGGGCACTCAGGTAGACGGACACAAGTTCATACCTAAGGCGGTGGAGCTCGGCGCAAAGGCTGTGCTCTGTGAGGAAATACCAGAACAAACCGACGAAAACGTTACCTATGTGCAGGTGGCAAGCACCGAAGACGTAGTGGGTGAGGTGGCAACAACGTTCCACGGCAATCCTTCTACCAAGCTGAAGCTCGTAGGAGTGACCGGAACGAACGGTAAAACTACTATCGCCACCTTATTATATAATATGTTCTCGAAGATGGGACATAAGTGCGGACTGCTTTCTACCGTGTGCAACTACATCGTTGACGAGGCTGTGCCGGCAGACCACACGACGCCAGACCCGATAGCGCTGAACGAACTGCTTCACCGCATGGTGGATGCAGGCTGTGAGTACGCCTTCATGGAGTGCTCGTCTCACGCCATAGCGCAGAAGCGCATCGGCGGACTCACTTTCGCCGGCGGTCTGTTCACCAATCTCACACGAGATCATCTCGACTATCACAAGACTTTCGAGAACTACCGCAACGCGAAGAAGGCTTTCTTCGACATGTTGCCCAAAACTGCCTTCGCCATCACCAACGCCGACGACAAGAACGGCATGATTATGGTGCAGAACACGAAGGCTCAGGTGAAGACTTACTCTACACGCAGCGTGGCTGACTTCAAGGCTCGCATAATAGAATGTCACTTCGAGGGTATGTATCTCGAAATTGACGGCAGGGAAGTAGGCGTACAGTTCATCGGCAAGTTCAACGTGAGCAACCTGCTGGCTGTCTACGGCGCGGCAGTTATGCTCGGCAAGAAGCCCGAAGACGTGCTCGTCGTGATGAGTACGCTGCACAGCGTGAGCGGACGTCTCGAACCTATCCACTCGCCGGAGGGCTACACCGCCGTTGTCGACTACGCCCACACGCCGGACGCTCTGGAGAACGTGCTCAACGCCATACATGAGGTGCTCGACGGAAAGGGCGAGGTAATCACCGTATGCGGAGCCGGCGGCAACCGCGACAAGGGAAAGCGCCCACTTATGGCGCAGGAGGCTGTGAAGCAGAGCGACCGCGTGATTATCACAAGCGACAACCCGCGCTTCGAGGAGCCGCAGGACATCATCAACGACATGCTCGCCGGACTCAACGCGCAGCAGATGAAGAAGGTGATAACCATTGTCGACCGCCGCGAGGCTATACGCACCGCCTGCATGATGGCAAAGAAGGGCGACGTAGTGCTCATAGCCGGCAAGGGACATGAGAACTATCAGGATGTAAAGGGTGTGAAGCATCACTTCGACGACCATGAAGTGGTGCGTGAGTGCTTTTAGAATTTAAATTCAAAACTCAGAAATGTTATATTATCTTTTTCGTTTCCTCGAAGAATACGGCATTAGTGGCTCGCACATGTGGGGCTACATTTCGTTCCGTTCGCTGTTGGCGCTGATATTGTCGCTCGTTATCTCGGCATGGTTCGGCGAGAAGTTCATCAAGTATCTCAAGCGCAAGCAGATTACTGAGACTGCGCGCGACGCAAGCATCGACCCGTTCGGTGTGAAGAAGATAGGAGTGCCGTCGATGGGCGGCGTCATCATCATCGTCTCCATCCTTGTGCCGGTGCTTCTGCTCGGACGCCTGCGCAACATCTACCTCATATTGATGATTGTCACCACGCTGTGGCTCGGTGTGCTGGGCGGCATGGACGACTTCATAAAGATATTCCGCCACGACAAGGAAGGCTTGAAGGGCCGCTACAAGATAGTAGGTCAGGTGGGTATCGGTCTGATAGTGGGTCTTGTGCTGTGGGCGTCGCCAGACGTCAAGATGAACGAGAACCTCGTTTACGAGCGTCAGGGTCAGGAGATAGTAGTGAAGCATCAGAGCGAAGCGCACAAGTCGCTCAAGACAACCATCCCGTTCGTCAAGACCCATAACCTCGACTACTCGCGCATTACGAGCATCTTCGGCGAGCACCGCGTTGCGGCAGGCTGGATATTGTTCGTGATAATGACCATCATAGTGGTGACAGCGGTGAGCAACGGTGCCAACCTCAACGACGGTATGGACGGCATGTGTGCCGGCAACTCCGCCATCATCGGTGTGGCGTTGGGCATACTGGCGTATGTAAGTTCGCACATAGAGTATGCGAGCTATCTTAACATAATGTACATACCGGAGTCGCAGGAGCTTGTGGTGTTCCTCTGCGCCTTTGTGGGTGCGCTGATAGGCTTCCTCTGGTACAACGCCTATCCGGCTCAGGTGTTCATGGGCGACACCGGTTCGCTCACCATCGGTGGTATCATCGCCGTTACTGCGATAATCATCCACAAGGAGCTGCTTCTGCCGATACTCTGCGGCATCTTCTTCGTGGAGAGTCTGAGCGTTATACTGCAGGTATACTACTATAAGCTGGGCAAGCGTCGCGGCGTAAAGCAGCGCATCTTCAAGCGCACGCCTATCCACGACAACTTCCGCACGCAGGCTTCGCAGCTCGACCCCGACTGCAAGTATCTCATCACTCGACCGAAGGGTGCATTCCACGAGTCGAAGATTACGGTTCGCTTCTGGATTACGACGATAATCCTGGCGGCTATGACCATTATAACATTAAAGATTAGATAGGCAAGATGAAAAGAATAGTAATTCTTGGAGCCGGCGAGAGTGGAGCCGGTGCCGCAGTGTTGGCAAAGAAGGAAGGTTTCGACGTGTTCGTTAGCGACATGTCTGCCATCAAAGACAAATACAAGAAGCTGCTCGACGACCACGCCATCGAGTGGGAGGAGCGTCAGCATACCGAGGAGAAGATTCTCTCTGCCGACGAAATCATCAAGAGTCCGGGCATACCGAAGGAGGCTCCGATGGTGAAGGCGGCTATTGACAAGGGCATACACATCATCAGCGAGATAGAGTTTGCGGGTCGCTACACCAACTCGAAGATGATCTGTATCACCGGCTCGAACGGTAAGACGACAACAACATCGCTTATCTATCACATCTTCAAGACTGCCGGCTACGACGCGGGCTTGGCTGGCAACATCGGACGCTCGCTCGCATTGCAGGTGGCTGAGGATCCGCACGAATACTACATCATAGAGCTTAGCTCGTTCCAGCTCGACAACATGTACGACTTCCACGCCAACATCGCCATCCTGCTGAACATCACGCCCGACCATCTCGACCGCTACGACTACTGCATGCAGAACTACGTGGACGCGAAGATGCGCATCATACAGAACCAGACCGACAAGGACTCGTTCATCTACTGGAACGACGACCCAGTCATCAAGCGCGAGCTGGAGAAGTACGACATCAAGGCTATACAGTATCCGTTCTCGGAGCTGAAGGAGAAGGGCTCTATCGGCTATATGGAGGACGGCGAGTATACCATCGAGAAGCCTACGCCGTTCAACATGGAGCAGGAGGAGCTGTCGCTCACGGGCAAGCACAACATATACAATTCGCTGGCTGCGGGCATCGCGGGCAACATCACGGGCATCAAGAAGGACGTGATACGCCAGAGCCTGAGCGACTTCCCGGGCGTGGAGCATCGTCTGGAGAAGGTGTGCAAGGTAGGCGGCGTGCAGTATGTCAACGACTCGAAGGCTACGAACGTGGACGCCTGCTGGTATGCTCTTGAGAGCATGAAGACGCCTACCATCCTCATCATCGGCGGCAAAGACAAGGGCAACGACTATAACGAGATTCTCGATCTGGTGAAGCAGAAGTGCAAGGCGCTCGTGTTCCTCGGAGCCGACAACAAGAAGCTGCACGACTTCTTCGACAACGTGGGCGTGGAGATTCGCGACACCCACTCGATGAAGGACTGCGTGGCGGCTTGCTACGAGCTGGCTGAGCCGGGCGACACCGTGCTGCTGAGTCCGTGCTGCGCAAGCTTCGACCTCTTCAAGAATATGGAGGACAGAGGCGAGCAGTTCAAGACGTTGGTGAGAGGGCTGTAATAACAACAAGCAATGATAAACAAGACATTAGGCAATATATTCAAAGGCGACAAGGTGATATGGATGGTGTTCTTCTTCCTGTGCCTTGTCAGCATCATCGAGGTGTATTCGGCTTCGTCGCAGCTCACGTATAAGGCGAGTAGCTATACGGCGCCGGTGCTGAAGCATATCATGCTGATCGTGATCGGAATAGTCTGCATGGTGGTGACGCTCAACGTGAAGTGCAGATACTTCAAGATGGCTACGCCGTTCGTACTGCTTTTCGCTTTAGTCACGCTGCTATGGGTGGCTATTGCCGGCGCCTCCACCAACGGTGCGCAACGCTGGATAGTACTCTTCGGCTTACAGTTTCAGCCGTCGGAGATAGCGAAGGGCGCTATGGTGCTGGCAACGGCGCAGATACTGAGTGCGTTGCAGACGGAGAAAGGCGCCGACAAGCTGGCTTTCAGGTATATCCTGATGGTGTGCCTCCCCATCGTGCCGCTCATCATGGTTGAGAATCTGTCGACGGCGATGCTGCTCTGCTTAGTGATATTCATGATGATGCTGCTCGGGCGTGTTCCGGCACGGCAGTTGGGTGCGCTTTTGGGCGTCGTGGTGCTGGCTGTGGCGCTCCTGGTGTGCTGCGTCATGGCGTTCGGTACCGACGATGAGGCACAGAAGCCCGCTAACCAGACGCTTACCGAGCAGACTATAGAGCAGAAGAAGGAGGATAAAAGCACTGTAGAGAGGGTGTTCCACCGCTTCGACACGTGGAAATCGCGCATCAACAAGTTCCTCGCCCACAAGGATGTGGCGCCGAAGGACGTAGACCTCGACAAGGACGCTCAGGTGGCGCACGCCAACATCGCCATTGCTACGTCGAACATCATGGGCAAGGGACCGGGCAACTCCGAGGAGCGCGACTTCGTGTCGCAGGCGTTCAGCGACTTCATCTACGCCATCATCATCGAGGAGATGGGCATCTTGGGCGCTACGGGCGTGGCTATGCTCTACATCATACTGCTGTTCCGCACGGGGCGCATAGCCAGCCGCTGCGAGAACAACTTCCCGGCGTTCTTCGCCATGGGACTGGCGCTGCTGCTCGTGACGCAGGCGCTGTTCAACATGTGTGTGGCTGTGGGCTTGGTGCCGGTGACGGGTCAGCCGCTGCCGTTCATCAGCAAGGGCGGTACGGCGACCATCATCAACTGCGTATACATCGGCGCGATACTCAGCGTGAGCCGCTCGGCGCAGCGCAAGCAGGAGATAATAGCAGACACGAACGTAGCGTAGGCTTTCAGAGTGCTGAAGCCTTCGAATCGGAAAGTAGAAGCAAAACATACGTACAATTCCCGCAGCGCTGGAATGCAATTACAGCATATATGTAACAACACTACATCATATCGGTAATTGCATTCCAGCGCTGTGGGAATTTTTTTGTTCTATACGTACGTTGAAGTCCGTTCTGCGCATTCAAGCAATAGGGTCTCAGAGTGTAGGTTGCAATCGGTTGCACATTAATTAAAAAAAGCGTAATAAAAAAAGCACAATAATCTACATTATCAGAAAAAATGATTAATTTTGTAAGTTGAAAGAAATGTGAGCAAATGGAACAGGAATTAAGAGTCATTGTTAGTGGCGGCGGCACCGGAGGCCATATCTTCCCAGCCGTATCAATAGCCAATGCAATTAAATCGAAGTGCCCCAACGCGAAGATACTCTTCGTTGGAGCCCTCGGACGTATGGAGATGCAGCGTGTGCCCGACGCAGGCTACGAGATAGTAGGACTACCGGTGAGAGGATTCATCCGCCCGCTTTGGTCGCCCCGTAACATCGGTGTTGCGCTCGACTTCCTGCGCAGCAAGCGAATGGTGCGCAAGACAATCCGCGAGTTCGCGCCCGACGTAGTGGTAGGCGTAGGCGGATACGCCAGTGCAGCCACGCTCGACGCAGCCAGCTCGATGGGCATCCCCACGCTCATACAGGAGCAGAACTCATACGCCGGCGTAACCAACAAGCACCTCGCCGCAAAAGCGCGCAAGATATGCGTGGCATACGACGGCATGGAGCGCTTCTTCCCCGCAGAGAAGATAATAAACACCGGCAACCCCGTGCGCCAGAACCTCATCGAGACCACCATCTCGCGCGAAGACGCCCTGCGCAGCTTCGGTCTCGACCCCGCTAAGAAGACCATCCTCCTCGTAGGCGGCAGCCTCGGAGCGCGCACCGTGAACGAAAGCGTGCTGCAGCACCTCGACCTCGTAGAGAAAAGCGGCGTGCAGTTCATCTGGCAGACCGGCAAGTACTACAGCGCAGCCGTAGCCGAGCAGCTCAAGGCACACAAGCCCCTGCCCATGCTTAAGGTGATGGACTTCATCGGCGACATGGGAGCGGCGTACAAAGCAGCCGACCTCGTGATAAGCCGCGCCGGCGCAAGCTCAGTCAGCGAGTTCTGTCTGATAGGCAAGCCCGTCATACTCGTGCCTTCGCCCAATGTGGCAGAAGACCACCAGACGAAGAACGCTCTCGCTCTCGTCAACAAGGACGCAGCCCTCTACGTTAAGGACGCCGACGCACCCGCAACGCTGCTGCAGCTCGCCGTCGACACCGTGAACGACCCCGAGCAGCTCGCGCAGCTCACAGCCAACATAAAGAAACTTGGCAAGCACAACTCTGCCGACGTCATTGCCGACGAAGTGCTCAAGCTCGCCAACAAAAAATAAAGAAACAGAAATGGAACTCAAAGATATCAAAGCCGTTTACTTCGTAGGCGCAGGCGGCATCGGCATGAGCGCCATCGCACGCTACTTCATACGCAAGGGCGTGGTAGTGGCAGGCTACGACAAGACACCCTCAGAACTCACAAAGCAACTCGAACGCGAAGGCGCACTCCTCCACTACGAGGAGAACGTAGACGAAATACCGCACGCCTGCCGCGACCCGAAACAGTGCCTCGTGATATACACACCCGCAATACCAGCCGAACACAAAGAGCTGCAATACTTCCGCGCAAACGGATTCACCGTAGAAAAGCGCGCACAGGTGCTCGGCACACTAACACGCACACACAAGGGACTCTGCGTAGCCGGCACACACGGCAAGACATCGACCTCTACAATGTGCGCACACATCATGCATCAGGGCCATATCGACTGCAACGCTTTTCTCGGCGGAATATCAAAGAACTACAGCACCAACTACATCATCTCCGCAGAAAGCGACTATGTAGTGATAGAAGCCGACGAGTTCGACCGCTCCTTCCATTGGCTCCGCCCATGGATGAGCGTCATCACCGCCACCGACCCCGACCACCTCGACATCTACGGCACTAAAGAAGCCTACCTCGAAAGCTTCCGCCACTACACCACACTCATACAGCCCGGCGGCGCACTTATCATTCACCGCGGACTCGAGATGCACGCCGACGTGCAGCCCGGAGTGAAGGTATACGAGTACAGTCGCACCGAGGGCGACTTCCACGCCGAGAACATACGCATCGACAACGGAACAATCACTTTCGACTTCGTTTCGCCCATCGAGAACGTAAAGGACGTAGAGCTCGGACAGCCCGTGCCAATCAACATCGACAACGGCATCGCAGCAATGGCAATGGCACAGCTCGCCGGATGTACAGCCGAAGAACTCAAGTACGGCATGAAGACATACCGCGGCGTAGACCGACGCTTCGACTTCAAGATAAACGACAGCCGACACGTCCTGCTCTCCGACTACGCACACCACCCCAAGGAGATATACCAGAGCGCAAAGAGCATACGCGAACTCTACAAGGGCCGCCATATCACAGCTATATTCCAGCCCCACCTCTACACTCGCACACGCGACTTCTACCGCGACTTCGCCGATGCGCTCAGCCAGCTCGACGAGGTGATACTCACAGAGATCTACCCCGCACGCGAGCAACCCATCGAAGGCGTCACATCGCAGCTCATCTACGACAACCTCCGACCAGGCATCGAGAAGAGTATCATACGCAAGGACGACGTGCTCGACCTCGTTAAGCAGCGCGACTTCGACGTGCTCGTCATACTCGGCGCAGGCGACCTCGACAACTACATGCCACAAATAACAAAAATAATAGAAAACAAGAAGTGAAACTGTCTCCAAGCAAAATCTTCTTCATCCTAAGCGATGTACTGATAGCCGTATACCTGGCGTTCGCGTTCTGCTCATTCGACAAGAAAGGCGGAAACCATACGCTGTGCAATAAGGTGAACATCGACATCGCCGACAACGCCACAAGCGGATTCATCGATGCGAAGATAATAAAAGACAGACTGCAGAAAGGCGGCGTCTACCCCATGGGCAAGGAAATATGCAAGGTAGACGCGCGCCGAATTGAAGAAATGCTCAAGGCGAGCCCCTTCGTGCAGACAGCCGACTGCTACAAGACAGAAGGCGGACACGTATACATCAGCGTAACCCAGCGCATGCCCGTGATAAGAATCAAGGCCGACAACGGCGACGACTATTACGTAGACGACAACGACCGCGTAATGCCCACAACCCACTACGTGAGCGACCTCATCATCGCAACAGGAGCAATCAACCGCTGGTACGCCACCAACTTCCTCTCACCCTTGGGACGCGTGATAATGGCAAACGACGTGTGGAAGAACCTCATAGAGCAGATAAACGTGCTGCCTAACCACAGCGTCGAAATCGTGCCGCGCGTAGGCGACCACATCGTACACCTCGGACGACTGCCCGACGGCAACCGACGCACAGACCATTACACGCTCATACGCAAGTTCATGGAAGTGAAGATGACCCGACTGCTGAAGTTCTACAAGTACGGACTCTCAGAAGTAGGCTGGAACAAATACTCGTACATAGACATCGAGTTCGACAACCAAATCATCTGCCGAAAGAAATCGGCAAAGCATCAGGCTGCAGCTCCCGTACAGCCCGCAGCCCCCGTGCAACCAGCCGCCGAAACAACACAACCGCAGAACGAGACTACGACAACTCCGACCGCAGACACGGAGAAAAAGACCGACAACGCCTCAAACACCGACCGGACAAAGAAGAAATCGGAAACGAAATCTGAAAAGAAGTTGGAAAAAACCGAGAAGAAGACAGAAAAGAAGTCGGACAAGTCTGTGAAGAAGACCGAGAAGAAGACCGAAAAGCCCGAGAAGGCAAAGAAGTCGAAAGCCGGCAAAGCATAAAATTCGGAATCAAGTAACAAAAGATAATTAACACTCAACAAGATAAAAAACGTATGGCAAAGGATTTTATAGTAGCTATTGAGCTCGGGTCGTCAAAGATGACCGGAATTGCCGGAAGGAAAAACCCCGACGGCAGCATCTCTATTCTTGCTGTCGCTAAAGAAGACTCCGCCTCGTACATACGCAAGGGCGTAGCATATAATATTGAACGTACCGCACAGGGACTGAGCAACATTGTAAGCAAACTCAAGAATACTCTCAAAACCGAAATAGAACAGGTGTATGTAGGCATCGGAGGCCAGAGCATACACAGCGTCAAGAACTCCATCGTGAAGGAACTGCCGCTCGACTGCATCGTGTCGCAGGATATGGTGAACGAACTCATGGACACCAACCGCAGCATGGAATACAAAGACTGCGAGATTCTCGACGCCATAACACAAGAATACAATGTGGACGGACACTACGAGGACGACCCCGTAGGCATCCAGGCAAGACATCTTGAGGGCAACTTCCTCAACGTGCTGTGGCGCCGCTCGTTCTACCGCAACCTCAATAAGAGTCTCGACAACTCAGGCATAAAGGTGGCTGAGATGTATCTCGCCCCGCTCACGATGGCCGACTGCGTGCTCACCGACGCCGAGAAGCGCGCAGGATGCGTGCTCGTAGACCTCGGCGCCGACACCACAACCGTATCGGTCTACTACCGCAACAAACTGCGCCATATCGCCGTGCTTCCGCTCGGCGGATCTAACGTGACCAAAGACCTCGAGTCGTTACAGATAGACGAGATAAACGCAGAGGCGATGAAACTGAAGCACGCCTCGGCTCTGACCGACGAGAAAGATATAGACGCCGACGCAACTCTACCTATCGGCGACGGCAGAACGATACGCAGCTGCATGTTCATCCAGGTGGTTGAAGCGCGCATGCTCGAGATAGTGGAGAACGTGAAGTATCTCGTGCCACACGAGTTCGCCGACAAGCTGCTCGGCGGCATCGTGCTCACCGGCGGCGGCAGCAACATGAAGAACATTGAAAAGCTCTTCCACGAAGTGTTCGACGTAGAGAAGGTGCGCATCGCGAAGTCTACCACACTCAACATCAACAAGAAAGACTCCGACGTGATTCTCTCTGAGGACGGCACCACGAACACCATCCTCGGTCTGCTCGCAAAAGGCGACATGAACTGCGCCGGACGCGCCATCAGCGGGTCGCTCTTCGACGAAGAAGTGGAGCCGGGCTCAGAGAACACAGTCACTCTCGACCCGACGCTGGCAACAACAGGCACAGGCACACAGCCTGCAGCGCAGACCACAGCACAGCCCGCCGCCAACGCAGAGGAAGAAGAGGAGGAGAAGGCTCCGGAGCCACATAAGCCCACAAAGTTCAGCCGCTTCTTCGGCTCGCTCAAGAAGTTCGGAAGCTCTATCTTCGAACCCGATGTCAATGAATAACCCTTAACACGATTATTACTATGTCAGACAATATCAACCCGATGGTGGACTTCGGTGCACCTGAAAAAGAGAATACTATTATTAAGGTGATCGGTGTAGGTGGAGGCGGCGGCAACGCCGTCAACCACATGTACCGCGAGGGCATACACGACGTGTCGTTCGTGCTCTGCAACACAGATATGCAGGCGCTCAACGATTCGCCCGTGCCCATGAAACTGCAGCTCGGCAAGGAAGGACTCGGAGCCGGCAACAAGCCAGAGAAGGCGCGTCAGGCTGCCGAGGAGAGCATCAACGACATCAAGTCGATGCTCAGCGACGGCACGAAGATGACCTTCATCACCGCCGGAATGGGCGGCGGAACAGGTACTGGTGCTGCGCCGGTTATCGCCCGTGTGTCGAAAGAACTCGACATCCTTACGGTAGGCATCGTCACCATCCCGTTCCGCTTCGAGGGCAAGAAGAAGATCAACCAGGCTCTCGACGGCGTAGACGAGATGGCGAAGCACGTAGACGCGCTCCTCGTTATCAACAACGAGCGTCTGCGCAAGATTTATCCCGAGCTCACCGTGCTCGACGCGTTCGGAAAGGCTGACGATACGCTCAGCGTGGCAGCGAAGTCAATCGCCGAAATCATCACCAACCACGGACTCATCAACCTCGACTTCAACGACGTTAAGACCGTGCTCAAGGACGGCGGCGTGGCTATCATGTCTACCGGCTACGGCGAGGGCGACGGTCGTGTGAAACTGGCTATACAGGACGCACTCAATTCGCCGCTTCTCAACGACAACGACATCTTCAACTCGAAGAAGATTCTTCTCAGCATCAACTTCTCGAATGGCAGCGACAAGGAGAACCAGTCAGCCGGCGGCCTCATGATGGAGGAGATGAACGAGGTGAACGACTTCATGGAGCAGTTCGGCTCCGACTTCGAAATCAAGTGGGGTATCGGTCTCGACCCCGATCTCGGCAACAAGGTGAAGGTAACGATCCTCGCTACGGGCTTCGGCATCAGAGACGTCGACGGAATGGACACGCACATCAAGAAGGTTGTTAAGGAGGCTGACGACAAGACGACAGAAACGGAGATAAAGCAAGGCATACGTTTTGGTAAGTTCTACCCCGGTGACAACGGTACTACGGTGTACAAGAGCCGTCCGCACATCTTCCGCTTCCGGCCTGAGGACCTCGACAACGAGGAGGTTATACTCGCCGTTGAGAACACTCCGACATACAAGCGCACATCGCAGCAGGTGAAGGAGCTGCAAAGCCGCGTAACCGATAAGCGCGAGCAGGTGAAGCAGCAGCCTGAAGAGGAGGTTGTACGCACCATCAAGTTCTAACAACCGAACACTCTGTCGTTTGCAGGCTGAATGCAAACAAAGCTGTAAGCGGTATATACTTATAAAACTACAAATATAGCACTACGAAGGGCAATATCAAAACATCAACAGGATGGCTTGATATTGCCCTTTGTTGTTCTCAAGAAACGAGTTCTTTGCCGTTGAGGGAAACGCATGTCGGGTTGAATAAACGCAATATCGGTAAGTTCTGCCGTATTGGTGGTATGCGCCGTACGGAACATTATGCGTAACTTTGCAATCTGAAAAACGTAAAACATAAAAAATAAAACAAGCATGTACATAGAGAAGATAAAGTCGCCAGCCGACTTGAAAGGGCTGGACATAGAGGCGCTTAACATTGTGGCGGACGAGACACGTGCGGCGGTGCTCAACCGCGTGAGTAAGCATGGCGGACACGTAGGTCCGAACCTCGGCTTCGTTGAGGCGACCATCGCACTGCACTACGTGTTCGATGCGCCGGTGGACAAGTTCGTGTTCGATGTCAGCCACCAGTGCTACCCGCACAAGGTGCTTACAGGTCGCGCCGCAGGTTTCCTCGGCGATGTCGATGACATGAACGCCATTTCTGGCTACTCTTCGCCGTCGGAATGCCCCGAGTACGACAACTTCGAGGTGGGTCACACCTCCACATCCGTTAGCCTTGCCACCGGTCTGCAGAAGGCGCGCGACGTGAAGGGCACGCACGAGAACATCATAGCCGTCATCGGCGACGGTTCGCTCTCGGGCGGTGAGGCGTTCGAGGGCCTCGACGAGGCGTCGGAGCTGGGCACAGGCATCATCATCGTGGTGAACGACAACGAGATGTCTATCGCCGAGAACCACGGCGGAATATACAAGAATCTGCGTGCGCTGCGCGAGAGCAACGGAGCGTGCGAGCACAATTGGTTCAAGGCGTGGGGCTTCGAGTACAAGTATCTTGAGGAGGGCAACGACATAGCGAAGCTCATCGACGTGTTCCGCAGCGTGAAGGACACCGACCGCCCAACCGTGGTGCACATACACACGGAGAAGGGTCATGGCTATGCGCCCGCCGTGCAGAACAAGGAGGCGTGGCACTGGGGACTGCCCTTCAATCTCGACGACGGCTCGCGCCCCGTGCGCAATGCCGACGGCTCTATGCCGCATGTAGAGCCTGTGGAAGACTACGCCGTGCTGTTCAGCGACTGGATGCTGCGCGAGATGAAGCTCGATCCGACGCTCATCGCCGTCACGGCAGGCACGCCTGCAGCCGGCGGATTCACAGCTGCAAAGCGCAAGGAGGCGGGTTCGCAGCATATAGACATGGGCATAGCCGAGGAGCAGGCTGTAGCAATGATATCGGGCATGGCGAAGGGCGGACTTCATCCCGTGTGGACCGTCTACAGCACCTTCATCCAGCGCACGTACGACCAGATTGCGCAGGACCTCTGCATCAATGCCAATCCGGCTGTCATCAACGTTGTGGGCGGCGGTGTGCGCTCTATGAACGACATCACGCACATCTGCCTGTTCGACATACCGATGCTCAGCGGCATCCCCGGTCTTGTCTATCTTGCGCCCACTACCTGTGAGGAGTATTTCGCCATGCTCCGTTGGGCTATAAAGCAGGATAAGACGCCCGTTGCGCTGCGTGTTCCGACGGGCGAAGTGGTGCACACTACTGAGCAGGTTGATGCCGAGTACGCCTGCGAGCCGCAGTACAAGGTGATGCACAGAGGCTCGAAGGTGGCTGTAGTCGCCGCCGGTTCGTTCTATCAGAAGGGTGAGAGCGTCGTCGGTCTGCTCGCCGAGAAGGGCATCGACGCAACGCTCATCAATCCGCGCTACCTTAACGACGTTGACGCCGCTACGCTCGATGCGCTGAAGCCCGACCATCAGCTCGTGGTGACGCTCGAAGACGGCTGCAAGGACGGCGGATTCGGCGAGCGCATCGCCGCCTACTACGGCACTTCCGATATGAAAGTGCTCGTATGCGGCGTGAAGAAAGGTCTCTACGACCGTTTCGACGTCGAGCAGTTGCTCTCCGACAACCGCCTGCTCGACGCTCAGATTGTAGAGGATGCGCTCGCCATCGTTGAATAAGCGGCACCTATAGCGACGGTATATTGCCGCCGCATATAAAAAGAAAACGCGCCGACCGTTACGAATGTTCGTATCGGTCGGCGCGTTTGTGTGTCTGTTCAAATAGTTCTCTACTCCAGATAAGTGTAGCCGTAGAGACCAGAGCGATAGTTGCTGAGGAACTCCTTGCCTTCTTCGAGCGAGATCTTGCCCGCCTTGACGCTCTTTGTCACCCAAATCTCGAGCTGGCGCACGAGCTTCTTAGGGTTGTACTGCACGTAGTCGAGCACCTCCTCAACGGTCTCGCCGTCGAATATCTGGTCGATGTGGTAGGTGTTGTCCTTCACCGAGATGTGCACGGCGTTGGTGTCGCCGAAGAGATTGTGCATATCGCCCAATATCTCCTGGTAAGCACCAACGAGGAACACGCCCAGATAGTACTCCTCATTCTTCTTTATCGTGTGTACGGGCAGCACGTGCGACGCCTGTCTGTTGGTAACGAAGTTGGCAATCTTGCCGTCCGAGTCGCAAGTGATGTCCTGCAGCGTAGCGTTGCGCGTAGGGCGCTCGTCGAGTCGCTGTATAGGCACGATAGGGAAGAGCTGGTCGATAGCCCATGCGTCGGGCAGCGACTGGAAGAGCGAGAAGTTGCAGAAATACTTGTCGGCAAGCACCTTGTCCAGTCCGCGCAGCTCGTCGGGCATGTGCTTCATGCTCTTAGCCATGCTGTTCACCTCGCGGCAGATGCTCCAGTACATGCTCTCTATCTCGGCGCGAGTGCGCAGGTCGACGATGCCGTGTGAGAAGAGGTCGAGCGCCTCGTCGCGTATCTGTTCGGCGTCGTGCCAGTTCTCGAGCATCGTGCGCGGACTCAGATTGTCCCATATCTCGTAGAGGTCCTTTACAAGTTGATGGTCGCTGTCCGTAGGTTCGAACTCCTCGCGCATCTGCGGCAGCGATGTTGTCTCGAGCACGTCGATGATGAGCACCGAGTGGTGAGCCGACAGCGAGCGTCCGCTCTCTGTGATGAGGTTTGGGTGTGGTATCTCGTTCTTATCCGATGCGTCGACGAAGGTGTAGACGCAGTCGTTCACGTACTCCTGGATAGAGTAGTTGACCGAACTCTCCGAGCTCGACGAGCGTGTGCCGTCGTAGTCGACGCCGAGTCCGCCGCCGCAGTCGACGAAGTCGATGTTATAGCCCAGCTTGTGCAGCTGCACGTAGAAGTTTGCAGCCTCGCGCAGGGCTGTCTGTATGCGGCGTATCTTTGTAATCTGCGAGCCAATGTGGAAGTGGATAAGGCGCACGCAGTCGTGCAGACCCTTCTCGTCGAGCGTCTGCAAAGCCTGCAGCAGCTCCGACGAGCGCAGACCGAACTTCGACGCGTCGCCGCCGCTCTCCTGCCACTTGCCCGAGCCAGACGATGCGAGCTTGATGCGTATGCCGATGTTCGGACGCACGCCGAGCTTCTTTGCGGCAGCGGCGATGAGTCCGATCTCGTTCATCTTCTCAACGACGATGAATATGCGCTTGCCCATCTTCTGCGCCAGCAGCGCCAGCTCGATGTAGCTCTGGTCCTTGTAGCCGTTGCAGACGATGATAGAGTCGCTCTGGCACTGTACGGCTATCACGGCGTGCAGCTCGGGCTTTGAGCCGCACTCCAGTCCGAGGTTGAACTTGCGTCCGTGCGAGATAATCTCCTCTACGACGGGCTGCATCTGGTTCACTTTGATAGGATAGACGATGAAGTTCTCGCCCTTGTAGTTGTACTCCTCAGCCGCCTTCTTGAAGCAGCTCGAAGTCTTCTCGATGCGGTTGTCAAGAATGTCGGGGAAGCGCAGCAGCACCGGCGGCGTAACGTCGCGCAGCTGCAGTTCGTCCATCACGTCGCGCAGGTCAATCTGTACGTTGTCTTTGCATGGCGTCACGTACATGTCGCCCTTGTCGTTTACACCGAAGTAAGACGTGCCCCAACCGTTGATGTTGTAGAGCTCGCGTGAATCGTCAATGGTCCATTTCTTCATCTCTTGAGTATTTTTCTCAGGTTTTCTATTGTTGTTTGTATTTTCGTGAAATTGTCGAGCAAGTCGACGTTCAATGTATGATTAGCTTTTGAGTAGAACTCCTCGCGCTTGGCGAGCTGTTCGACGATGAATGTCCTCACCTCGTCGGGCGACTTGCCGAGCAGCAGTGGTCGCACGCGGCGTCCCATCTGCAGATGTTCGTAGAGCACTTCGGGCGACGCCTTGAGGTAGACCACCTGCGCCTGCGAGTTCATGTAGTCGATATTGTCGTAGAAACACGGCGTGCCGCCGCCGCATGCAACGACGACGTTCTCGAACTCCGCCACTTCGTGCAGCATGTTGTGCTCGATGCGGCGGAATCCGTCTTCGCCCTTCTCGTCGAATATCTGCTTTATGGTGCGGCGCATGCGTGTCTCTATATACCAGTCGAGGTCGTAGAACGTCACGCCGAGCTCCTTGGCGAGAGCCTTTCCGATGGTTGTCTTGCCGGCTCCCATATAGCCGATGAGGATGATTCGTGTCATTCTTCTACTTCTTCTTGGTAGCGGTGCGCTTCTTCGGCGCCGGCGGGTTCTTTATGATGTCCATGCACTGCTCGTATGTGAGTTCGGCTGCCTTCTCGTGCAGGTCGCGCGGTATGCGGTAGTTGGCTCCGTCGTAGGCTATGTACGGGCCGTAGCGTCCGTTGAGCACTTCGAGCTTCGGGTCTTCGTCGAACTTCTTCAGATGGCGCTGCTCCTCCGCCTTGCGCTTCTCCTCGATGAGCGTGATGGCTGTCTCGAGAGTTACGGTCATCGGGTCTTCGTTCTTAGGCAGCGACACGTACTTCTTGTTGTGCAGCACGTACGGACCGAAGCGACCTGCGCCTATGGTGACGGTCTTGCCCTCGTATTCGCCGATGGTGCGCGGCAGCTTGAACAGTTCGAGCGCCTCCTCCAGTGTTATTGTCTCCATGCTCTTGTCGGCAGGCATCTGTGCGAAGCGCGGCTTCTCGTCGTCGTCGGCTGTTCCGATCTGAACCACCGGACCGTAGCGGCCTATCTTCACGAACACAGGGTGTCCGCTTGCGGGGTCGATGCCCAGCTGACGCTCGCCTGCCTTATGCTCCGAGCGTGCGTTCATCACCTTGTCTACTGTCGGCTCAAACTCCTGGTCGAAGTGCTTCATCATGTCTGTCCACTCCTCCTTGCCGTCGGCGATCTGGTCGAACTGCTGCTCTACCTTTGCCGTGAAGTTGTAGTCCATGATGGCAGGGAAGTTCTCCATGAGGAAGTCGTTCACCACGATGCCTATGTCGGTAGGCAGCAGCTTGCCCTTCTCGTTGCCGGTAAGCTCCACCTTGCGTGTCGGCGTAATCTTCAGACCGCGCAGGGTGTCGATGACGTACGGACGCTCCTCGCCCTTCTTGTCGCCTTTCACAACGTATTCGCGCTGCTGTATTGTGGAGATTGTCGGTGCGTATGTAGACGGACGGCCTATGCCGAGTTCCTCCAGCTTGTGTACGAGGCTTGCTTCGGTGTAGCGTGTGGGGCCCTGCGAGTAGCGCTCTGTCGACGAAATCTCGCGGCGTGTGAGCACGTCGCCCTCCTTGATTGGCGGCAGGTTGTGAGCGAACTCGTCCTGCTGCTCGGTGTCTTCGTCTGTCGACTCGCGGTATACCTTGATGAATCCGTCGAACTTCACTACTTCGCCGTTGGCGATGAAGCGCTCGTCGAAGTTCGACGATGCAATGTTCACGGTAGTCTTCTCAATCTGCGCCTCCGCCATCTGGCTTGCTGCTGTGCGCTTCCAGATAAGGTCGTAGAGGCGGCGCTCCTGCGCTGTTCCCTCGATGGATGTGTTCGACATGTATGTCGGGCGGATAGCCTCGTGAGCCTCCTGCGCTCCCTTCGAGTGGGTGTGGAAGTTGCGCGGCGAGCTGTATTCCTCGCCGTAGAGCTTGATAATCTCCTCCTTGGCTGCGCCGATGCACAGGCTTGAGAGGTTGACGCTGTCGGTACGCATGTATGTGATAAGACCGCTTTCGTACAGGCGCTGCGCCACCATCATGGTCTGCGACACGGAGAAGCCCAGCTTGCGGGCTGCTTCCTGCTGCAGCGTAGAGGTGGTGAACGGCGGAGCGGGCATACGCTTCAGCGGCTTCTTCGTAACGTTGGCTACGCTGAACTCGGCGTCCTTACACTTCTCGAGGAATGCGATTGCGTCGTCGTGTGTTGTGAAGCGCTTGTCGAGCTCGGTCTTCACCTCCGACTGCGATCCGTCGGCGTTAGTGATGGCGAAGATGGCGTTGATGCGGTAGTAGGGCTCGCTCTTGAACTGCTGAATCTCGCGTTCGCGCTCTACGATGAGGCGCACGGCTACCGACTGCACGCGTCCGGCAGAAAGCGCCGGCTTCACCTTGCGCCACAGCACGGGCGAGAGCTTGAAGCCCACGATGCGGTCGAGCACGCGGCGTGCCTGCTGGGCGTTCACGAGGTTCATGTCCAGATGGCGCGGGTTCTCGATAGCGGCGAGAATCGCCGGCTTCGTGATTTCGTGGAATACGATGCGGTTGGTAGACGCCTCGTCCAGTCCGAGCACTTCGCAAAGGTGCCATGAGATGGCTTCTCCTTCGCGGTCCTCATCGGATGCGAGCCACACCTTGTCGGCTTTCTTGGCGCTTTCGCGCAGGCGCTTCACAAGTTCTTCCTTGTCCTTCGGTATGACGTAGGCTGGTTGCAGCGTTTCTTTGTCTATGCTGAGTTCTTTCTTCTTCAGGTCGCGGATATGACCGTATGACGACATCACCTTAAAGTCGTCGCCCAAGAATTTCTCAATTGTCTTTGCCTTTGCAGGGCTCTCGACGATAACTAAGTTTTCTTGCATTTTATATCTGTATCTTTAATTTGGGCGCAAAAGTAAGCATATTTTTCTATATACACCTTATTATATATGGAAAATTATGTTTTATTATATAGCGCTTTGTTGGAATGAAGCTTAAAACAAGGGTTGTTACCGCCTGCTGGTAACGGTGTTACCGATGCGCGGGAATGATGTTACCGATATGCGGTAACGCGGTTTTCTCTACGCGGTAATCGTGCTTTCGGCGGCGACGAACGCGTAAAGGTGCGTCTGTCTACAGGCAGACACTCTCCACTTCCTGCACTTGTTCGCAGCAGAAGTGGCGGTCGCCGCTGATGGTTACGGTGTTCTGGTCGGTGGGCGAGAAGCGCGTGAAGGCTTGCTCGTCCATCTCGCCCGTGCAGACGTACTGCAGGTTGCCGATGCGAATGTGCTCGCCGAGGCGACAGCCTCGCAGGGTGACGCGTATGAGGTGGCGCCGGTTGGGCACGAGGTGCACCGTGAGCGTGTCTCCGCTCTGCTCGGTGAGGAGCGGTGTGTATATGCGGCTGATGCGGGCGGCGTTGTCTACGAGCGGATTGGTGCGAAGCGGATTGTAGCCGCAGATGTCTTCGGAGGATATAGGGGTTGAGATGTTGTTATGTTGAGATGTTGAGATATGTTGGAGTGTTGGGGTGTTGTTGTGGTGAGGTGGTGTTGTGGTGAGGTGGTGAGGTGGTGTTGTGTTGAGATGTTGAGATGTTGAGGTTTCTTCCACAGCCTGCCACATCGCCAACGGCTGATTGGCATCCGTCCATCGGTACGGATAGAGATTGCGGTTCATCGCTTCGCCGCCGTCGTGCGTCTGCCACGTGTCGGCATGTCGGCAGAGCCAGCCGGCGTTGCCGTTGAGGGCGAAGCAGGGTCGGTCGGTTCCGCTTACGGCGAAGTGCGAGCTGTCGGCGGCGATGCCGTAGAAGCAGACGCTCACCTGGCGGCGGGTGCGCATCGAAGGGCAGTAGAGCAGGGCTATCGTGTTGGTGTCGGTGCGCAGAAAGCGCTGCACGTCGTAGGCTATCGTTGCTACGGTGGTGTCGCCCTTCTGTCGGTCGGGCGTGAAGAGCGCCGTCGATACGTTGCGTCCATTCACGTAGAGCACGAAGCGGCCCGTCGTGGCTACACGTATATAGGCTGCGCGCGGCATATCTTTCTCGCTCGTCACAATAGTGCGGCTGAACCACACGTGCGACGTGTCGTCGGGCGTCGGGTGCGACATCCAACGGCAGTCGAAGTCGCCTGTCGTTGCTGTTGAGGCTGCGGCTGTGGCGGCTGAAGCGATGAAGAGTATGAGGATATTTATTAAGCGGAGCATGTATGTGTCTTGTTGGGTGTGGCAGAGGCCGGAGACCTCTGCTACTTGTTGTACAAAAGGAAAGGCTTGTACCCGAAACTCCTTGAAGATTCATGGTACAAGCCTTTATGTGTCTTAACGTGTTTAAGCGTCAATGTTAGCGTATGTTGCGTGTTCCTCGATAAACTTGCGGCGCGGTTCTACGTCGTCGCCCATGAGCATCGAGAAGATTTCGTCTGCCTCAGCAGCGTTCTCGATAGTCACCTGGCGCAGCAGACGAGTCTTCGGGTCCATTGTGGTCTCCCAAAGCTGTTCTGCGTTCATCTCGCCGAGACCCTTGTAGCGCTGTGTGTGTATCGACTTGCCGTCGTCTACGCCACCTGCGTACTTGTCGAGGAAAGCCTGGCGCTGCTGCTCGGTGTAGCAGTACTCCTTCACCTTGTTCTTGTAGGTGCAGAGGTAGAGCGGCGGGTTGGCGATGTAGAGGTGTCCCTCCTGGATAATCTTCGGCATGAAGCGGTAGAAGAGTGTCATGATGAGCGTGTCGATGTGCGAGCCATCGACGTCGGCATCGGTCATGATGATAATCTTGTCGTAGCGCAGCTTGTCGATGTTCGCCTCCTTGTCGTCCTCACCCTCTACGCCGAAGCGTACGCCGATGCTCTGGATGATGTTCATTACCGACTCCGACTCGAACACCTTGTGCCACATCACCTTCTCCACGTTCAGAATCTTGCCGCGCAACGGCAGGATAGCCTGTGTGTAGCGGTCGCGTCCCTGCTTTGCCGAGCCGCCCGCAGAGTCACCCTCGACGAGGAATATCTCGCACTTCTTCGGGTCGCGGTTAGAGCAGTCGGCGAGCTTGCCGGGAAGTCCGCCGCCGGTCATCGGGTTCTTGCGCTGCACGCTCTCGCGAGCCTTGCGTGCCGCGATACGTGCCGTAGCTGCGAGAATCACCTTGTCGCAAATCATCTTTGCCTCCTTCGGGTTCTCCTCAAGATAGTTGGAGAGAGCCTCGCCTACAGCCTGCTGCACTGCGCCTGCCACCTCGCTGTTGCCGAGCTTGGTCTTTGTCTGACCCTCGAACTGCGGCTCTGCCACCTTGATAGAGATTACGGCTGTGAGGCCCTCGCGGAAGTCCTCGCCTGCTATCTCTATCTTCGCCTTCTCTATCTGCTTAGAGATAGCCGGGTCGTTGTCGGCGTAAGCCTTCAGCGTGCGTGTGAGAGCTGCGCGGAAACCGGTGAGGTGTGTGCCGCCCTCTATGGTGTTGATGTTGTTTACGTACGAGTGGATGTTCTCCGAGTAGTCGGTGTTGTACATCACAGCCACTTCGATAGGTATGCCCTGCTTCTCGGTCTTGAGATAGATGACGTCGTCGAAGAGATGAGTGCGGTGGCGGTCGACGTAGCGCACGAACTCCTTGAGTCCGTCCTTAGCGTGGAACACTTCCTCGCGTGTCTTGCCCTCTTCGTCCGGGCGCATATCGCGCAGGGTGATGCGGATGCCAGCGTTGAGGAACGCAAGCTCGCGCATACGGCGTGCTATGATGTCCCACTGGTAGTGGGTGGTGGTGAATATGGTGGGGTCGGGCCAGAACTGCTGGCGTGTGCCTCGCAGGTCGGTCTCGCCTACTACCTTCACGGGGTAGAGCGGCTTGCCCTTCTCGTACTCCTGCTGATATATCTTTCCGTCGCGGAACACCTGCGACTTCATGCGTGTTGAGAGCGCGTTGACGCAGCTCACGCCCACGCCGTGCAGACCGCCGCTGACTTTGTATGATCCCTTGTCGAACTTGCCGCCGGCGTGGAGCACGGTCATTACGACCTCCAGAGCCGACTTGTGCAGCTTGGCGTGCATGTCTACCGGGATACCACGACCGTTGTCCTGAACGGTTATCGATTCGTCTTCGTTGATTGTCACCTCGATGTCGGTGCAGTAGCCTGCCATTGCCTCGTCGATGGAGTTGTCAACGGTCTCGTTCACGAGGTGGTGCAGACCCTTTTCGCTGATGTCGCCGATGTACATTGCCGGGCGCTTGCGCACGGCCTCAAGTCCTTCAAGAACTTGTATGTTACTTGCCGAGTAATTGTTCTCGGTGTTTTGTATTTCTGCCATTTTCGATTATCTATGTTTGGACTACAAAAGTACTAATTTTCCGTGACTTACGGAAATATTAATGCTTAAAAATGTGCGCCGAAACCAATTAGTTTCTGCTTGTTTTTCAGTTGTTTGCGGTGTGCTTGTGGGTGGAAACAAAAAAAGGTCACACTTCGTTAGAAGTATGACCTTGTATGGGGCTCTGTCAGCATACTCTTAGCCGAGCTTGCTGATATGCAGACACAAACTTGACTTCAAGTTTGCAGCTTTGTTCTTGTGGATAATGTTAGTCTTTGCCAACTTGTCCAGCATTTTCTGAACAGAAGGATAGAGCTTTACAGCCTCTTCCTTGTCCGTCATTGCGCGCAGCTTGCGAACTGCATTACGCATAGTCTTTGCGTAGTATCTGTTGTGCAAAGCCTTAACCTTGTCCTGACGGATTCTCTTAAGTGATGATTTGTGGTTTGCCATCTTGTTTTTTCAGTTTTTTATTTTTTTATTGTAGTCCCTAGGAGAGTCGAACTCCTCTTTAGAGAATGAAAATCTCTCGTCCTAACCGATAGACGAAGGGACCAACACTACTTGCATTTTTGCGGATGCAAAGGTACTGCTTTATTTTAAACCCACCAAATTTTCTTTGTTCTTTTTTCTTTAAATCGTGCTTTTTTCATTAATTTTGCCCTTAAATAGACTAAAACAATCAGAAAATGTTGGAAAAAACGCGCGCAATAGTGCTTAACTCATTGAAATACGGCGAGTCGCAAATGATTGTTGACATGTATACCGAGGGGCGCGGACGCCTCTCTTTCATACAGCGTATTCCGCGTCAGGGGCGCGGCGGCATTAAGAAGCAGTATTTCCAGCCGCTCACCATTCTCGACATCGAGTTCGACTACCGCGCTACGCAGCGTCTGCACAAGTTGCGTTCGGCTGCAGTGGCGTTTCCGTTCCGCTCTCTGCCGTTCGATATGGCGAAACTCTCGATAGCCCTGTTCGTGGCTGAGTTCACCATATACGTAACGCGATCGGAGCAGGCTGACCCTGCGCTATATGCTTTCGTAGAGAACAGCGTGCGATGGCTTGACGCCTGTGAGGGCAGTTTCGCCAATTTCCACATTATATATATGTTGCACCTCACGCGCTTCATCGGCTTCTATCCTAACGTGGAGGACTATGCCGGTGGTTGTTGCTTCGACATGCGCGAGGGTTGTTTTGTCTATGCGGCGCCTCCGCACGCCGACTTCCTGCCTCCGCACGAGGCTGAGAAGATAGGTCTGCTGCTGCGCCTCAACTATGCAACGATGCGCTTGCTGCGCCTCACGCGCGAGGAACGCAACCGCTGCGTAGATGTACTGCTGGCTTACTATAGGCTGCACCTGCCCGACTTCCCCGAGATGAAATCGCTCGCAGTGCTGAGAGAGCTGTTCGGGTAGCCCCTCCCAACCCTCCCCGTCGGGGAGGGCTTAGCCAACAACGGCTTAGAAGGCCTAAAGGGCCTTAGCTCGGCTTAGTTGGCAAAGGCTTAGGAAGGCTTAAAGAGGCTTGGAAAGGCTTAGTTCGCCTTAGTTAGTTAAGGCTTAGGAAGGCCTAAAGAGGCTTAGTTCGCCTTAGTTGGTTAAGGCTTAGGAAGGCTTAAAGAGGCTTAGAAAGGCTTAGACGCTGCCCTAAAAACGCTGCAAAAAAATAACTTAAAACCAAATAATATGACAAAAATTCGCATTCCGGCTATGGACATCGCGCGTCGTCACCCGCTTTTCTTGAAGGGAACGACCGATGCTGCATACGCACGCTTTGCCTCAGACCTGGCAGAGCTTATGGAGAAACTGAACATTCAAGAATTCAAAGGCGACAATCTGCGTGAGCTCGCTATCGTGCTCACGATGTATTACGAGGATATGATTTCGGATCTGGGCATCTGGAACGCCCTTACCGACACCTTCCAGGAGCTGTACGGACGCCAGTTGCCGTTCTACGACGTAGACATGCAGAACTATTATCGCAACGAGCCGAACGTGGAGGACATACGCTTCCTCATCTGGCTGCTCATGACACGCACCGAGCCGTCGGCTGTGGTGTCGCCAGACACGCCGGCGCTTGAGGCGGCTGCACGCACGGCGTGCTCGCTGATGGACAAGCGCTTCGAGGATATGCCTGTGAACGAGGAGCTGAAGGAGTTCTTCGAGAAGGCTGAGTTCGCTGAGAACTTCTACGCGCAGCTCGACCTCATGAAGTGGTCTTTCTACGCTTGCTATGCGTCGTGCAACGAGAATGCGCCGATGCTCATACGCCAACAGGCACAGCGCCTCTCGCAGTCGCTCAACTGTCCGCCGCCTATCGCCATGAACGTGGCTGAGAGCATCGCCATGTTCGAGAGCCGTCTGCAGCCGCTGGCTATGCGTCCGCAGGACTGGCTGGCTCGCATCGTGCGCAACAACGGCAACGCTGAGGCTGCTGACAAGATTGCTTCGCAGCGCTACCTGCCGTTCGACTTCTATCGCATCGTCGACTCGAAGAAGGGCGAGAGCATGACGTTCGAGTCGCTGCGCGGCGATAAGTTCACGCTGACCGACCTCACCATGTCTCACCCACAGACGGAGTGCTATGACAGCAAGTCGGCTATGGCGTTCTTCGTGGAGTACGGCGGCGAGTTCTACCTCGGTTCGCAGGCTTCATGGTCGAACAACACCGAGGCTTTCGACGCCGAGAAGGCTCAGCGCAAGCATAACACCACGCTCTGTCTCGAAAAGCGCAGCAAGCTGATAGAGCAGAACAGCGGTTCGCCGTTGTTCTACTTCAACAACGCCGACATGCTGCGCCTGTTCCTCATCGAGCGTGTAGGACTGTCGAAGCGTGCCGTGTCGCAGCTCACACTGCCGCAGGACGAGGTGGACTTCACCGTGTTCGTGCGTGAGTCTGACTTCAATGTGGTCTACTTCCCCAACGTGGCGCGACTCATCTGCGACCCGCGCAACCCGCTCTACGATGCCGAGTACGCCAAGGCGCACACCTTCGGCAACATCTTCATGCTGCCGGGCGACATGCTGCGATACCTCAACGCTCACGACATGCTGCCCGAGGCTCGCATCAACTGCTTCGGCGGTGAGGAGGAAGGTCGCAAGGTGGTGAAGGAGAATTTCGACTTCTTCGCGCGAATGATGCAGGGCAGCGCCTATTAAGCAATCGCAGCCTGCATCGGCAGCGCCATCTATAAACGACGGCGCTGCTATCTGTAAACGGATGCGGCGCTTACTATATATGAATAATGTAATAAAAACAAAGAGATTATGAAGATAAAGAGTATGCTCCTGCTTATGGCGTTCGGCCTGTCGGCCTGCACGAGCGTCAGATATGCCGGTGTGCCAGCTAAGTATAACAAGCTGATAGACCAGACGATGGCTACAGCCGGTGCCAATGCGAAGGAACTGAAGAAGGCGCTGAAGGAAGCGCCCACAAGTCAGCGCGAGGGCATGGCGTTCCTCATTTCGTACATGCCCGAGAGAGACGCGAAGTCGCTCTCTGCCGACTTCCTTCTTGAGAACGTTGAGTACGCTTACAAGGCTCGCGCCGAGTTCCCGTGGGCAAAGACCGTGCCCGACAGCGTGTTCCTGAACGACGTGGTGGCTTACGTGAATCTGAACGAGGCGCGCGAGAACTGGCGCAAGGACTTCTACGAGCGCTTCAAGAAGTACGTGGCTCCGTGCAAGACGATGCGCGAGGCTATCGACTCGGTGAACAAGAACGTGCGCGACGAGCTGCTCGTCGACTACAACACGAAGCGCGAGAAGCCCGACCAGGCTCCTTACGAGTCAATGCGTCAGCACATGGCTTCGTGCTCGGGTCTCTCTATCCTGCTTACCGATGCGTTCCGCGCCGTAGGCATCCCGTCGCGTGTGGCGGGCACTCCGGCTTGGCACGACGACCGCGGCAATCATAACTGGAACGAGGTGTGGATTGACGGTCAGTGGCGCTTCACCGAGTATTATCCTTCCGACGACCTCGACCAGTCGTGGTTCCTCACCGATGCGGGCAAGGCGATAAAGGAGGACGTAAGAAAGGCTATCTATGCGGCTTCGTTCAAGCCCACAGGCTACTACTTCCCGTTGGTTTGGGACGACAACATTCGCTATGTTCACGCCGAGAACGTCACCGATCGCTACACCAGCCTCTACCGTGCGCAGCTCTCTGCCACACCTGCCGACGACAAGCACGTGGCTCTGCGCGTGATGGTGTTCAAGGACAAGGACCATGCCGAGAATTCGGGCGACCGCGTGGCTACCAACCTCGATGTGTTCAAGGGCGACAAGCAGCTCTACGGTGGTCGCAGCACAGGTGCTACGCAGGACATGAACGATGTGCTTACATTCAATGTGGAGAAGAACCAGCAGTACATCATTAAGTTCGTGAACGGCAAGGGCGAGATGCAGACGCAGACCGTGGAGGTTGGAGACGATACCACAACGCTCAAGCTCTACATGCAGTAATCCTTCAGGGGGTGCACTTGTCTCAAGTGCACCAACGTAGCAAGAAGTGCACCCAGAAATACACAGATTGTTAGGGTGCGTAAAACAAAACAACGGATTAAGCGGATTAAACGGATTTTTACTCAAGCAATGAGAATCCGTTTAATCCGCTTAATCCGTTTTTAATTCTTGCAAGCAGAGCTATCCGTTCACTGCTTGCGCTTGTTCCATTGCGCCATGATGAGATTTGTGGTGGGCGTGGTGACGATGTTGAGCACGAGGAAGTAGAGGATGATATGCCAGTCGCTGCTCTCGCCAGTAATGTCGAAGCCGAGCAGATAGAACACGCCGGAATACACCATCAGAAGCACGAAATAGAGAAGAAACTCGCAGGTCTTTTCTGATGTCACTTTGTTTGCGGTCATAACTGTATGTTTTTGAAGATTATTATCGGGTTGATACTGTTTGGAGGGTGTCGATATTATTAGAAGGGATGGTGATATTATTAGAAGGGATGGTGATGCTGTTAGAGAGGTTGCTTGGCTGCAGATGCTGATTGTCTGCGCAACTGCACCATTGCGCCAATCAGCACGACATCGCCAAGCACCCATGCAGCATAGGCGAACCACTCGCTGTATGCCTCGATGCTCAGCAGCGGCATGAGGAAAGCCAGTGCGGTTGCGGCGTCGAAGATGTCTGACTTCAGCAAACTGCGCGCAATGGCACACAGACGGCGACGGTCGGCAAGGGCGAGCCACAGCGCTCTGCCCACTACGGCGAGTAGGAGCACGGCGCAGGTGGCGATGAGAAAGGGCGACACATGCAGCATGCCGTACTCAAGCAGCGCGTCGAGCTTTAACCACAGGCAGAGCAGCACGCCCATAGCCATTGTTGTTTCGTTTCTATACTCGTTTGTTTCCATAGCGTGTTGTTGTTTTTTTATCAGAATGGATGTTATGGTTTTAATCAGACGAGGCTGTTTCAGCGTTTTGTATTGTACGGGTTGTCGATGTCCAAAAACAGGTCGAGCAGCACGCCAAATGCGAATACGGCTGCGTACTTCAGTCGGCGCCATCCCGTGCGCGGCTTCTTCGTTGCGGGCGCCTTTTCGGTGAAGTATCTCTCGGTGGCGAACAAGCCCATTGTAGCCTTTGCCTCGCGAATGTCGTCGGAGTCGTCGTCGGTTTCGGCAAGCATCTGCTTCAGCTTTGCCTCCTCCTGCTCGCTCAGCGTGGCGTCGAAATAGCCCTCTATCAGACTGTGTATATCGTTCTTTGCCATCAGTTTATGTTTTTATAAGTTTCACGAATCAGTTTTCGCGCTCTCGAAAGCGTCTGTCTTACGTTCTCCTCCGTCATGTCTACGGCGGCGGCAATCTCGGCGAACGAGTATCCCTCGTAGTCGCGCATCCAGAGCACGCGCCGCTGCGTGGCGCTGAGCTGCGTCTCCACTATTCGCTTCACGGCGTCGAAGCGTTCGTGCATGTCCTGCTCCTTTGCGTCGTCGGTGACGCCGCAGACGTTGGTTGACTGTGCGCTGCGGTGGGCTGAGCGCAGATAGTCGATGCTCACGTTCTTCACTATTGTGGCGGCTATGCGCTCCGTCTGCTGCTGGTCGGGTGGCATGTTCTTCAGCGTCCACAGCTTGCAGAACGCGTCCTGCAGCACATCGTCAGCGTTGTCCTCACCGGCTATGCTGCGCGCCGTGGTGTGCAGTCGTTGACGTATGCGCGTGAATATTGTCAGTACGTTGTTTTCCATTGTCGTGTCGGTGGGGTGCGTTCTGGGTTTGTCGGTTGCTTGTTACATATATATAACGTGCGACGCGCTTGTTTTGTGACAAGCTGGTGCAGATTTTTTTTAAAGGGGGTGCATTTGTCTCAACTATCAATATGGGTGTAATAAAAAACGAACACGAATAGCGCGAATATCACGAATGGATAAACCTTGCATTCGTGATATTCGAGTTATTCGTGTTCGTTATAAAAAGTAATTGGTATTATTGCACGGATTTTTACTCAAAGGGGGTGCACTTGTCTCAAGTGCACCTCATGCTTTGTTGGTGCACTTCTTGCTCTGGCAAGCGGCAAAGCCGAGCGGAGACAAGTGCACCCCCTTAGATACCCTCCTGATTCGGCTTAATACTGTATCATCTGCAGCACGTCGGCAATCTTCTCGATGCCCTCCTGCAGCGGCTTCTTCACCATCTGCTTGATGAACATGTTGAGCTCAGCCTTGATGGTGAGCTTCATCTTCGATGTTGTGGAGGTGACGGGCAGCAGCTGAATCCAGAAGTTGAACGGGATGGGGCTCTGCTCGCTCTCGAACTTGATGCACTTCGGCTCGTCGCGGTCTACGATGCGCAGGCGGATTGATCCTACCGGCGGCACGTTGATAGAGAGCGAGTCGGAGTCGAACGTCATATCCTTTATCTTCTCCGCCTGCTGGCGCGCCTCCTCGGGCATCGTGTCCTTCATCAGCTCGTAGCGCTCCTTCAGAGCCTGCAGGTTGCTGAGGTCGCTGAGCTTGTTGTAGACATTCTGCTGCGGATAGTTGATCTGTCGTATTGTACTTTCGAATGTTGTCATGTATTTTTTTTCTTCGAAAAATGTTGAGGTGTTGAGATGGTGAGATGTTGAGAAATGTGTTGAGATTTGCATAGCTAATGTCACCATTTCAACATCTCACCACCTCACCATCTTATTACTTCTTCCAGTTAGCCGGGTCCTTGCGCCACTCGTGCAGCAGCTCTACGTCCTCGTTCTTGATGTAGCCAGTCTCAAGAGCCTGCTCTACGACGTGGTCGTAGTCGGTGAGAGTTTCGAGGCGTACGTCAGCCTCGGCAAAAGCCTGAGCTGCAATTGGGAAGCCGTAGGTGTAAGAAGCCACCATGCCCACTACCTGGTAGCCTGCCTCGCGCAGAGCTGCAACAGCCTTCAGCGAGCTGCCGCCGGTAGAGATGAGGTCCTCTACGACAACCACCTTAGCGCCTGCGGGCAGTTCGCCCTCGATGAGGTTCTGCATGCCGTGGTCCTTAGCCTTAGAGCGCACGTAGACGTACGGGAAGTTGAGCTCGTCGGCAACCAGCGCGCCCTGAGCGATAGCGCCGGTAGCTACGCCTGCCACAGCCTCTGCCTCGGGGAAGTGCTCGAGGATGGTGTGAACGAGTTCGAGCTTAACGTACGAGCGCAACCAAGGGAACGAGAGAGTCTTGCGGTTGTCGCAGTAGAACGGAGATTTCCAACCTGATGCCCATGTGAACGGATCGTTGGGCTGAAGCTTGATGGCCTTTACTTCGAGAAGTTTAGAGGCGAAGTCTTTTTTGAGTGTACTCATTGCTGTAATTATTAATTTTTAATTCTTAATTTTTAATTGTTACCTTTCGGATATTTAATTGAGATGTTTAGTCTTGGGTATTCAATAATGCAAATGTAGATAAAATTATCGAAAAACCGATGTGTTATGCCCTACAATTTGTAAAATTCAATAACTTTGCAATTAATTCAAAACTCAAAACTCAAAATTCAAAACTCAAAAATGCTTCACACTCTCAACGTCTCCATTCCCTCACCCCGCCAGTTCACCTATCCGTTCTGCTACGACGTAGACCCGCTTGCTGAGGCTGCGTCGCTGGAGCTGCAGCGCTACATCGCCGACGCCGACCTGATGAGCACGGAGAAGGGCTGCGGCAAGATGTTCGGCGTGCTCGTTGTGGAGTATGAAGACGAGGCGGGCGCATTGCAGCGCGGCTTCCTTGCCGCCTATTCGGGTTTGCTTGGCGGTAGGAATGACTGGCCTTACTTCGTGCCGCCGGTGTTCGACGCGCAGCAGCCCGACGGCCATTTCAAGCGCACGGAGCGCGAGATAAGCGCCATCAACCGTGAGATTGCAGCCATTGAACACGACCCTGAGTATCTGCAGAGCGTGGCGCAGCACGAGCAGACGAAGAAGCGCTTGCAGGCTGAGGTGGACGCGTTCAAGGCTGAGGTGGACGCTGCGAAGGTGCGACGCGACGCACGCCGCAAGAGTGGTGAGCCACTGAGCGAGGAGGAGCAGGCGGAGATGATACGCGAGAGTCAGTTTATGAAGGCCGAACTGCGCCGCCGCCGCAAGGCGATGGAGCAAGCCGAATCAACACTCAACACTCAACATTCAACATTCTTAAAATCGCTTCAGCGCAAGCGCAAGCAGATGAGCGACGAACTGCAGCGCTGGCTCTTCTCGGCTTATCGCATGCTCAACGCCAAGGGCGAGGAGCGCGACCTTATCGACATCTTCCGCGAGTACACGCACGCCATGCCCCCAGCCGGAGCCGGCGACTGCTGTGCGCCGAAGCTCCTGCAATACGCCTACCTGCACCATCTGCGCCCCGTCTGCATGGCAGAGTTCTGGTGGGGCGAGTCGCCTGCGTCCGAGATTCGCCACCACCTGCACTACTATCCTGCCTGCCGCTCGAAGTGTCTGCCCATACTCACGCACATGCTCAAGGGACTGGACGTGGCGCCCAATCCGCTCGCGCAGAAGCGGCACACCGCCGAGCCGCGCGTGCTGTACGCAGACGAGTATATAATGGTGGTTGACAAGCCGGCGGGCATGCTGTCGGTGCCGGGAAAGGCGGAGAGCGTGAGGTCGGAATTCTCTGACTCGGCGAATATCAGCGTAGAAGAATACTTCGCCAACCTACAGTTACCCACGAATTCTCAATTCACAACTGAGCAATTCACAATCGGCGAAGCCGACAATTCAAAACTCAAAATTCAAAACTCAAAATTCCTCAAAGCCGCCCACCGCCTCGACATGGACACGAGCGGACTGCTTGTGCTTGCCCGCACCGAGGAGGCGTATGTAGAGTTGCAGCGTCAGTTCGCCAGTCGCGAGACCGTGAAGCGCTACGAGGCTGTGCTCAGCGGCGTGCCGAAGCATATTGTAGGAGGCTATGGCATTCCTGCCGTAGCCATTGCAAATAGTTGTAGCCATTTGTATTTCTATGGCCAAGGGCTACGGCAAGAATGCCGTAGCCTCCTACGACTTGAACCGTTTGCTATTCAATTTGCCAAGTATTCATCGGGCTGCATCTCTCTGCCCCTCATTGCCGACATCAACGACCGTCCGCGCCAGCGTGTGGACATGGAGCACGGCAAGCCCGCACTAACATTATATAATATAGTAGAGGTGAGGGCAGTGGATGCGAATACTGCCGTGGCGTACACAACAAAAAAGGTGGACAAGGGCCGAACCCTTGTCCACATGTATCCTAAAACCGGTCGCACGCATCAGCTCCGCGTGCATTGTGCCCATCCCTTGGGTCTCGCCTGTCCTATTCTCGGCGACCCGCTTTACGGCATCGAGCGCGCCGACCGTATGTACCTGCACGCCGCCGAACTCACGTTCCGTCATCCCGTCACGGGCGAAACGATGCACTTCCTTTTGCCCAGCGGCTTTTAGCAAACAAGTAGCGGAGGTCTCCGGCCTCCGCAGCACCGTGTATGCCCCTAATAGTTATCAAGTAGCGGAGGTCTCCGGCCTCCGCAGCACCATGTATGACCCTCATGTTTTTTATATTTTCACAGTAAAACCTCACGAAAAGTCATCGTCACCCGAACGCAATCCGATCGGACGGCGGACGGAATCTGATCGGACGGCGGACGGAATCTGATTGGATGGCGGACGGAATCTGATCGGATCGCGTTCGATGTCCGATGGATATACATGGAGTCCTCGATGCTTACCTTCGAGTAAACCAAGAGTTTTTGATGTGAACTATTAAAATGATTGCTTTGTTATTAGTCGTATTTCAAATAAAAACATTATCTTTGCTCCGAAAATGTGTCACAAGTGACAGCTTTTCGTAAAGTATGATAGTAGATAGAACCACTTATGTTGACCAATTAATCCGTTCCAAAGGCAACGGACTAATTAAAATCATTACTGGATTGCGACGTTCAGGTAAGTCTTTCCTCTTAAAAACGCTATTCCGAAAACATCTGTTGGATGAGGGAGTGCAAGATGATCATATAATAATCATTGATATGGAAAGTCGAAAAAACAAGGCTTTCAAAGATCCTGATTATTTGCTTGATTGGGTGGAAGATAAGATGGTTGATGATTCCGTATATTATATCATCATTGATGAAGTACAAGAAGTAAAGGACTTTGTGGAAGTCCTTTCTACATTATCTGTTACTGAAGGTGCTGACGTGTATGTTACTGGCTCAAATTCTCGTTTCTTGTCATCTGACGTGGTTACGGAATTCCGTGGCCGTGGTGATGAAATTCATGTCTGGCCTCTTTCTTTTAAAGAGTTCATATCTGTTTATGATGGCTCAAAAGAAGAAGCATGGGCAGAATATTGTATGTTTGGAGGCCTTCCTCAACTACTTACCCAAATTGGTGATGACAAAAAGTCTGACTTCTTGCGTCACCTTTATCGTACTGTTTACCTTAGAGATATATACGAGCGAAATACAATCGAGCTAAAACCAGAATTTGAAGAGTTGTCTAAGACTGTAGCTTCCAGTATAGGTGCGCCTCTTAATGCCTTAAACATAGCAAATACATTTAAGTCTGTCAGCAAAGTACAAAATATAACTGACAAAACGGTGTCGGGATATTTGGCGTATATGCAAGATGCTTTCCTCGTGGAAAAGTCCGAGCGATATGATATTAAAGGTAGAAAGTACATAGGCTCACTCTCCAAGTATTACTATCAAGATGTGGGGTTGCGCAATGCCATACTTTCATTCAGACAGAATGAAGTTACCCACATCATGGAGAATGTTATATACAACGAAATGCGTATGCGTGGTTGGCTTGTTGATGTAGGCAATATAAATCACAGAATAAGAAATTCTGCTGGGCAGCAGCAACGGGTCACACTTGAAGTCGACTTTGTTTGCAATAAAGGAAGTGAACGTATTTACATCCAATCTGCCTATAAGATGCCTGATGCTGAAAAATTTGAACAAGAAAAACGTTCTCTAAAGTTGATAGACGACTCTTTCAAAAAGTTCATCGTTATTGGAGAACACACAAAACCATGGTGTGATGAGGATGGTATTCAAATCATAAGCATCTATGATTTCTTGCTTAATTTGTCATGTTGAGGAACCGCAAGTGCGGTGTATGAGAGGTCGGAAAACGAAAGTAGGAAGAAAACAACTTCGTTTTCCTCCTACTCGATGTATGATGTGTTATCCGTTCAGCTTGTTCTTGCTTCTCATGTACGTGCGCTGTCCGTAGATGGCAATCACTACGAAGCAGACGAACGGCAGAACGAACGAAACGTTCACGGCTGGCATGCCGAAGAGCTCGCCGCAGTCGATTATCGAAGCCTGGAGCGGAGGCAGAACGCTACCGCCGAGGATTGACATGATGAGACCCGCAGCGCCAAACTTAGCGTCGTCGCCCAAGCCCGACAGCGCAATGCCGTAGATTGTTGGGAACATAAGCGACATACATGCGCTGACGCCTACCAGACAGTACAGACCATAGATGTTCTGCAGGAAGATTACGCCGCAGACGAGTGCGCCGCCCACAATGGCGAGCGTCATAAGCAGGTGGCCGGTGTTGACGTAACGAAGTAGGAATGTGCAGATGAAACGCGAACAGCAGAAGATGATCATCGCAATGATGTTGTACTGCTGCGACATCACCTCGGCTGCCTGCTCGGTCATGCCCTCAGCCATCAGTATGCGCGTGCCGTACTGGATGATGAAGGTCCAGCACATGATCTGAACGCCTACGTAGAAGAACTGCGCTATCACGCCCTCTCTGTAGTGGGGCAGCGAGAAGATGCGGCGCAGCGTCGGCACGAAGTTGATGTCGTGGTTCTTGTCGCCGTTATGCGGCATCTTCTTGAAGAGAATGAGCATGAACATGGCGAGGATAACGATGCCGATGGCAAGGTACGGAGCGATGAGCACGCTCAAGTCGCTCTCCTTCACCGCCTCAAACTGTGCGTCGTTGAGCTGTGCGCGCGCCGCCGTGTCGAGCGGACTGAGCTTCGCCTGGATGAAGTTCATCGCCACGAACATGCCCAGCAGCGAGCCCATCGGGTTGAACGACTGCGCAAGGTTCAGACGCCGTGTCGCTGTCTCCTCGGTTCCCATAGACAGGATGTAGGGGTTCGACGATGTCTCGAGGAACGACAGACCGCACGTCAGTATGAAGTAGGCGACAAGGAACGGATAGTATTCGCCCGTCATCTTAGCCGGATAGAACAGCAGCGCGCCGAGCGCATAAAGTCCGAGTCCGACAAGCACGCCTGCCTTGTAGCTGTAGCGGCGTATGAACATGGCTGCGGGGAACGCCATGGCGAAGTAGCCGCCGTAGAACGCCACCTGAACAAGTGCGCCGTCGGTAGCCGACATGCGGAAGATTTTGGAAAACGCCTTCACCATAGGGTTCGTGATATCGTTGGCGAAACCCCACAGGGCGAAGCACGACGTGATGAGAATGAACGGTACGATGTAGCTCACGCCGTCCTTTGATAGAATAGATTGTTTCATTTGCTTTGTTTAGATTTCAATTTTACGCATCTCTGCCACCGATTCCACTTCGCCCTTAGCGAGTGCCTGACAGAGTATGTTGCCTATGGCTGTTGCCTCTACGGGGCCTGCCTCAACGGGCACGCCGAGCGCTTCTTCGGTAAGACGGTTGAGTAGCTTGTTCTGCGAACCGCCGCCGATGATGTGCAGTTTCTTTATCGGCGTGGGCAGCATCGCATTGAGGTGTGCCGTTGCCTCGGCATACTTCGCTGCGAGCGACTGCAGCACGATGCGCGTTGTGGCAGCCTTTGTCTGCGGCACTTCGAGGCCGTGTGCGGCGCAATAGTCGCAGATAGCCGCCTGCATCGACTTCGGATTCTGAAACTCCTTTGCGTCCACCGGTATCACGGTCTTTATCTCCGCTTCTGCGGCAGCAGCGAGCAGCGTGTCATACTGCTGTTCGTCGCCTTCTTCCTTCCATTCTGTCATGAGACGCTGCAGAAACCACAGTCCGGTGATGTTCTGCAGGAACGTAATCTTGCCGCCTATGCCACCCTCGTTGGTGAACTCTGTGCGGCGTGCTTCCTCGGTGAGTATCGGCTGGTCGAGCTCTACGCCCAGCAACGACCATGTGCCGGAGCTGATGAACGCCACCGGCGACTCGTCGTCCTTAGCCGGAACCGCCGCTACGGCACTCGCCGTGTCGTGCGAACCGACTGCTATCACGTCCACTTCGCCCAGTCCGGTCTCCTCAGCGATGTCCTTGCGCAGCTTTCCGCGCACGGTGCCCGGCATAACGATAGGGCAGAAGAGGTGGCGCGGCAGCTCGAGACGGTCTATGAGCTCCCAGTCCCAGTCGCGTGTCGTGGCGTTGAGCATCTCGGATGTTGAGGCTATGGTGTACTCGGTGTTGGCTTCTCCGGTGAGGAAGTAGGAGAAGAGGTCGGGCGTGAAGAGCATCTTGTCCGCAATCTGCAGCTGCGGCGAGTTGGCTTTCTTGAGGCTCAGGAGTTGGAACAGCGTGTTAATCTCCATCACCTGCGTGCCGTTCACACTATAGTGAGCCGTGCGGTCGGTGTCGGCGAAGAACTCGTCAGCCATGCCCTGCGTGCGAGCGTCGCGATAGCAGACGGGGTTGCCGATGAGGTCGCCGTTGCGGTCAATGAGTCCGAAGTCTACGCCCCATGTGTCCACGGCGATTCCCGACACCTTCAGTCCGAGTTGTGTCGCCTTGCGCAGTCCGGTCTTCATGTCCTCGAAGAGAGCCGGAAAGTCCCAGTAGACATGCTCGCCAAGGCGCACCTGTCGGTTCTGAAAGCGGTGTACGAGCTGCATCGTGAGCTGCTTCTTTCCGCCTTCCGCCGTAATGGTTCCGGCGACGACTCGTCCTGAGCCGCCGCCGAAGTCGATAGCTAAATAGGTCATATTGATAATGTTGATGTGGTGAGGTGTTGAGATGTTGAGGTGTTGTGGTGAGGTGGTGATGTGTTGAGATGGTGACAATAGCAACATCTAATCTCAACACCTCACCATCTCACCACCTCACCATCTTTTTATCCCTTCTTGCCCAACACGTAGCTCTCAAGGTCGTCGATTTCCTCGTTTGTCAGCGTGTTGTACTTGCCGCCGCTGAGCACGATGATGCGACATGCCATCTCGAAGAACATTGCACGCTCGAACACTTCGTCAAAGGTCTTGCCGCAAACCACCTGACCATGCTTCAGCATGAGAGCAGAGTTGTGGTCCTTCAGCGCAGCCTTAACAGCCTCTGCAAGCTCGGGTGAGCCCGGACGGAAGTAAGGTATAACCGGTATCTCGCGACCAACGTGGCACGGCACCTCAGCTGTTACGTTGAAGTCCTTCGGTGTCTCTGTCATGCACGACACAACGGTTGCGTACTTCGACTGGAAGTGGAGCACAACGTCGCAGTCGGGGCGCTCGCGGAGCACGCCGAGGTGGAAGCCGCTCTCCATAGAAGGCTTCACGCCGTTGAGCACTTCGCCGTCGCTAATGCGGCAGACAGCCACCTTCTCTTTCGGAAGTGTCGGCACCCATGAGCCTGTGCCTGAAACGAGCGCTTCGTCGCCGATGCGCCATGAGATGTTGCCACTTGAGCACAATGTCAAGCCTGCATCGCCTACGCGGTGAGCCTGACGCAGAAATTCCTGTATCTGATAATCCTGTATCATTGTTTTTTTTCTTTTAAAAAAGTTGAGAATTGAGAGTTGAGAATTGAGAGATATGATTACCTTTTTGGGGTAAATTTCAACTGTAATATATAAACAGCAAAACATATCATCGCTCGGCTTTGCCGCTTGCCTATGCAAGAACTCTCAACTCTCAACTTTCAATTCTAAACTATATTAATTAAAATGCTTTCTTGTAAAGTTCGAGGATGTCCTCTTCTGTGATGTCGCGCGGGTTGCCCGGTGTGCAGACGTCAGCGAAGGCAGCCTTAGCCAGACGCGGCAGGTCTGTCTCCTTGATGCCGAGTTCTGCGAGATGCTGCGGAATGCCTACGCGGATGCTGAGCTGGCGCACTGCGTCGACAGCTGCCTCGGCAGCCTCTTCGCGTGTCATGCCTTCCTTGTATGCGTTCATCGCCTTGGCGATTGTGACGTACTTGTCGAGCGCTGCAGGAGCGTTGAACTCCATCACGATAGGCAGGAGCAGAGCGTTAGCCACGCCGTGCGGAATGTCGAAGATAGCGCCGAGCGGGTGAGCCATGCCGTGTACTGCGCCCAGGCCAACGTTAGAGAACGCCATGCCGGCCACGTACTGTGCCACAGCCATTCCGTCGCGAGCCTCCGGGTTAGACGGCTCGTTAACGGCTGTCTCAAGGTGGCGTGCGATCATCTCGATAGCCTTAATCTCGAACATGTCGCTCATCTCCCAAGCGCCCTTTGTGATGAGGCCCTCGATGGCGTGAGTGAGTGCGTCGAGACCGGTAGCTGCGGTGAGCGAGCGCGGCAGCGTGTACATCAGCTCTGCGTCTACGATGGCGATAGCGGGGATGTCGTTAGGGTCGACGCATACCATCTTCTTCTCGTTCTCCTCGTCGGTGATTACGTAGTTGATGGTCACTTCGGCTGCTGTGCCGGCTGTTGTAGGCAGGGCGATGATTGGCACCGACTTGTGCTTGGTGTCGGCAACGCCTTCGAGCGAAACCACGTCTGCGAACTCAGGGTTGTTGGTGATGATGCCGATGGCCTTCGATGTGTCGATGCTCGAACCGCCGCCGATGGCGAGCAGGAAGTCGGCACCAGACTTGGCGAATGCTTCCAGACCGAGCTTCACGTTCTTAACGGTCGGGTTCTGCTTTATCTCGCTGAACACCTCGTAAGGTATCTGTGCCTCGTCGAGCACGTCGAGCACTTTTTGTGCAACACCAAACTTAATAAGGTCTTTATCGGTGCAAACAAGTGCCTTGTGCAAACCGAGACGGCGTACTTCGCCAGGTAACTCCTTGCGTGCGCCGGGGCCGAAGTAAGATACTTCGTTGAGGATGAATCTTCTTGTCATTGTATTTAGAGCCCCTTCCCTCCCTCCCCAATCGGGGAGGGTGATTGATGAGGCGATATTTAAAATATTAGTATTCTGCCCTTCTCTCTCCCTCCCCGTCGGGGGAGGGTTGAGGAGGGGCTTTTTGTTTTATTTGTAAATCGGTCCGTAGTTCTTGCAAGCGCGGAAGTCTGCGCCTTCCTTGTCCATACCGAATGCGTTCCATGAAGCCGGGCGGAATATCTTGTCGTCCTCCACGTTGTGCATGCAAACCGGAATGCGGAGCATAGAGCAGAGTGTGATGAGGTCGGCACCTACGTGTCCGTAAGTGATTGCGCCGTGGTTAGCGCCCCAGTTGTTCATCACAGAGTAAACGTCCTTGAACGGAGCCTTGTCTGTGAGGCGCGGAGCGAACCATGTTGTAGGCCATGTCGGGTCGGTGCGCTTGTCGAGAACAGCGTGGATCTCGGGGTCAATATCCACGGTCCATCCCTCTGCGAGCTGCAGAACCGGACCGAGTCCCTTCACGAGGTTCAGACGAACCATTGTAACGGGCATGCCGCCGCGTGTGAGGAAGTTAGAAGAGAAGCCGCCGCCGCGGAAGTAGTCGCGGTTAGCCGGATACCATGTAGTAGCCTGGAGGCAAGCGTCTACGTCCTTGTCTGTCATCTCCCAGAAGTGCTTCATCATCGGCTTGCCCTCTGCGTCAGTAGCGGCGCCAGAGCCGTCGAGGGTTGTAGCGCCCGAGTTGATGAGGTGGATAATACCGTTAGCTGCCATACCGGTAAGTTCCTTGCCGGTTACGCGCTTCACAGCCTCGGGGCTCCAGTATGTGCGCACGTCAGAGAAGATCTGTGCTCTGCCCGTGAGCAGGTGGTTGAAGAGCATAGCCACGCCGTTGCCTGCGTCGTTCTCGGTAGCGAGTGTGATAGGCTCGCGCAGACCGTTCCAGTCGAACGAGGTGTTCATGAGAGCCTCTGGGTAGTCGCCGTTCGGGTAGAAGTCGGTCCACTGGCGCTGGCCCTGGAAACCGCCTGCGATGGCGTTGTGTCCGATAGCCTCTTCCTTGTAGCCGAGCTCTGCGAGACGCGGGTTGCCGTGCATGAGGTCTTTCATGATCATCATCATCTTCACGATGAACTCCCAGTCCTGATCCTTCTGCTCGCGTGTCTTTGCCTTCTCCGGACGGTTAGCGATGTCCTCGCCCTCGTTGGTCATGCAGTTATCGCGAGTCCACTCCATAGCCTTCTCAAACTCTACGTGGTCGTAGATGCCTTCTGTCATGCGGCGGATGATCTCGGTGAGGTCAACGCTCTCGTTGCGCATGCCGAGATACTCCTGGAAGAAGTTCGGGTCGACGATAGAACCGGCGATGCCCATGCAGGCAGAACCCATAGAGAGGTACGACTTGCCGCGCATTGTAGCCACAGCCTGAGCAGCGCGTGCGAAGCGCAGAATCTTCTCAGCCACGTCAGCCGGGATAGAGTCGTCGGCGAGGTCCTGCACGTCGTGTCCGTAGATGCCGAATGCGGGCAGACCCTTCTGTGCGTGGGCAGCGAGCACTGCAGCCAGATATACTGCGCCCGGGCGCTCTGTGCCGTTGAATCCCCATACAGCCTTCGGCCAGTGCGGGTTCATGTCCATTGTCTCGGCGCCGTAGCACCAGCATGATGTGACGGTGATGGTAGAGCCGACGCCCTCGCGCTCGAACTTCTCGGCGCAGGCAGCGCTCTCTCCGACGCGTCCTATTGTAGAGTCGGCGATGACACACTCCACGGGTGAGCCGTCACCGTTGCGTAAGTTTTCTGTGATAAGCTTTGCAACCGAACGTGCAAGGTTCATTGTCTTCTCTTCAAGACTCTCGCGTACGCCACCCTGACGACCGTCGATGGTGGGGCGAATACCAATTTTGGGATACTTGTTCATAGATTCGTTTTTTAGGTTTTATATGAATGTTTCTGTTTTTTCGTAGATTGTCGTGTGCTTTGCGCACATGAATAGTGCAAAATTACAGCAAAAAAACGAGATGTACAATTATTCCGGTTAAAAGCTTTATGGCACGGATTGGCATATTCTTCCAACAATTGGGCAAAAATGTGAACAAATTAACGGAATTAATGCTATTTAACTATTCAAAACCCGCAGTATTTGTCAATTGTTTATACATTTGCGATGCTCTTTTAATTTATCAGGGCGCTTTTCTTCCGCAATGCCTATGGCTAACGCCCATGCGGAGGGGGAGGGCGTCCTATGAAAACACAACGTATAACGGCATGGCTCGTGGGCGTTGCCGTGCATCTAAATTCAAACAATTATGAAGAAATTATTCCTCATGGCAGCTTTCGTGCTGTCTTCAGTAGCATCGTTCGCACAGCAGGCAGCAGGCACATTCACTCTGCAGCCTAAGGTAGGTCTCAACGTGGCTTCAATGACAGAACTAGACGGCTCTGATCCGCGCATCGGCTTGGCTGTAGGCGCCGAGGGTCAGTATCAGTTCAGCGACCTCGTAGGTGTTTCGTTCGGCTTGCTCTACTCGCAGCAGGGCGCTACAGGCGAGTTCAACTTCATGGGCATTAACGCCGACCAGACAATGAAGCTCGACTACATCAACGTGCCTATCCTCGCCAACGTATACCTTTACAAGGGTCTCGCCGTTAAGCTCGGTATCCAGCCGGCGTTCAAGGTGAACAGCTCTGTGAAGACAACTGTTAATGGTAATAGCAAGTCGGTAGACCTCGACGGCGTTAAGGGCTTCGACTTCTCTATCCCCGTAGGTCTCTCTTACGAGTTCAGCAACGTAGTGTTCGACGCACGCTACAACTTCGGCTGCACAAAGACTTTCGAGAAGGCTGACTCACGCCACAGCGTGTTCCAGTTCACAGTAGGATACAAGTTCGCGCTCTAAGTTGACACTTTAAGGGGGTGCAGTTGTCTCAACTGCACCAACTAAGCAAGCAGTGCACCAACCAAGCAAGCAGTGCACCAACAAAGCATAATACTAATTGATTTTTACAAAGAACACGAATAACTCGAATTTCACGAATACAGGATATCTCCATTCGTGCTATTCGCGCTATTCGTGTTCGTTTTTTTATTATAGCTAATTCTGCAATAAAGCGTATTAAGCGGTTTCTATATAATATCCATGGTTGTTTCGGCTCCGTAGCGGCGGTATCCTGCCGCCGCAGCAATAAAAAACGCTAATTGATTTATGACAAACACGAATAACCCGAGCAATGGCGTCGTACCCTTATACGTTAGTATCTCAATCCGATAGTGAGATAGGCGTTGCCGTAATTGTCGATGCCCTTGGTGCGCGAGTCGAGGTATCTGTAGCCAAGCTCCACGATCGGCGAGAACTTTTCAGTTTTGAGGTACCAAGCCAGCGAAGCGTCGTAAGTGTTGCGCTTCCAGTCGGGACTGCCCAGGGTGCTCAATGACTTCACACGCACGTCGAGCGCATGCTTGCCCTTCACGCCGTTGAGCAGCTTGAAGCCCAGTCCGCCGCCCATGCTACACCCATTGGAGTAGCTCTTCGCACCGTCATTCTTGTAAAGCGCGATGTTGTCCTCTGCGGCGATGAAGATATAGGCAAAAGGAAGAAGGTCAACGTGGAGCTTGAACGAGAAGTCGACGGGGGTTATTCCGTGGTGCTTCACTCCGCTTCCTGCCGACAACTCGAAGAAGGTCATCTCCTTGAATGCCTGTGCATGTACAGACGCCGCTGGCAAAGACAGCAAAAACATTATTGCACAAATCAATTTCTTCATAACAATGTGGTTTATAGTTAGCGATTGCTAATTTAACGATTATTATTGAAGCGAGCAAGCGGAAAGTCTGGAATGTTCATAATATCGTATGTAAACGTAACAACAGATCAAGTTCTACTATTTAAAATTCGTGCGATTCGTGTTCGAAACACAGAATATCGTTGTAAAATTCAATTACTGTTATTGCTTGCTGCGGCGGCAGGATACCGCCGCTACGGAGGATTCACGTATAAACAAGAAAAGGAGTCACTCTTTACGAGTAACTCCTTTTAGGAAGGTGGTGCCACCAGGAATCGAACCGGGGACACAAGGATTTTCAGTCCTTTGCTCTACCATCTGAGCTATGGCACCATTGTGCTTTTTGTTAAGTGAGTGCAAAGGTAGGCATTTTAAATTTACTGTGCAACTTTTTTGCTGCTTTTTATGCAAAATAAGTGCAAATAACCAGCAAAGTCCCCGAAAACCCACAAAAAAAGCCTCCTTCTGAGAGCGTCACGCTCAAGAAGGAGGTCACCAAAAAGGTCGTTTACCAAAACGCATCTAATAGTTATTTGTTATTCGGGCGCATTTTGCGAGGCTTTCCGTCAGCCTTGTTCTTTCCGCCCTTGTTCATTCGTTTCGCAAGGTGTGCCCTTGTGAGGCGTTCCTGCTTAGTAACGAGCTCGTTTTGATCGGCGTTACGATTATATGACCCGCCGGAGAGCTGAAAGTAAAAAGCGGAAGCCGGTTTTTTAGCTGTTTTTAAACGTTTTTCCCGTGTTTCGCAGCTCATAAACACTTTCAAAGCAACTTTTTTCTATATTTAGATAAAATTTTTACGAAAACTTGCACGTATTACGAAAAAAGTGATTACCTTTGCACTCGCTTTTGAGATATATCTCATCCAGCAATCGGGATGTAGCGCAGTTGGTAGCGCACTACGTTCGGGACGTAGGGGTCGCAAGTTCGAATCTTGTCATCCCGACAAGGCGACAATCGTTTTTCGGTTGTCGCTTTTTTTGTACCCGTAATTGTAGTGCAATCTCATCAAAAAACACTAACTTTGCAATCAATCGCAATATACAGAGCATTTTTAAGATTATAAATTACACATTATTATATATATGGACATCACCAACACTCTCGCCAAGCTCCGCATTGAGGAGCTTAACGCAATGCAGGAGGCCGCTCTCGCTGCTATTCTCCATACCGACCGCGACGTCGTAGTGCTCGCGCCGACCGGCAGCGGCAAGACGCTCGCCTATCTGCTACCCATAGCCACACGTCTCGACGCTAAGCTCGATGAGGTGCAGGCGGTGGTCATCGTGCCGAGTCGCGAACTCGCACTGCAGTCGTGCGAGGTGTTTCGCAGCATGGGCACCGGTCTGCGCCCGATAGCGCTCTACGGCGGACGTGCTACGATGGACGAGCACCGCGAGGTGATGCGACTCCGCCCGCAGATAGTGTTTGCTACGCCAGGCCGACTCAACGACCATATCGCAAAGCAGAACTTCGCAGTCGACCACGTACACTGGCTCGTGCTCGACGAGTTCGACAAGTGTCTGCGCATGGGCTTTCGTGCCGAGATGCAGACCGCAGTGGAGAGCCTGCCTAACGTGGAGCGACGCGTGTTGCTCTCGGCTACCGACGCCGAGGAGATGCCGCGCTTCGTGCGCATGGGTAGAACGGAGCGCGTCGACTTCCTCGACCGCGACGAGCAGACGCCCGACCGCATCAGTCTCTTCACGGTGAAGTCGCCAGAGAAAGACAAGCTGCAGACGCTGCTGCAGATGCTCCTCGAGTTCGGCGACCAGCAGTCGATCGTGTTCCTCAACTATCGCGACGGAGTGGAGCGTGTGGCGAAGTTCCTCGCTGCAGAAGGTTTTGTGATCAGCGCGCTGCACGGCGGGCTCGACCAGCGTCAGCGCGAGGAGGCTGTCTACCGCTTCGCTAACCATTCAGCAAACGTACTCGTTGGTACCGACCTCGCCGCTCGCGGTCTCGATATTCCCGATGTTGCCAACATCATCCATTACAACCTGCCCGTCGGAGCCGACGAGTATGTGCACCGCATCGGCAGAACCGGACGATGGGACGCCACCGGACGCTCGTTTATCATCCTCGGCCCCGAGGAGCATCTTCCCGAATACGTGAAGGAACAGACCGCCGAACATACGCCGCAGCCCAAGACGGGCACAGCGCCGCAGCCACGCATGGCTACATTATATGTAGGTAAGGGCAAGAAGGATAAGGTGTCGAAGGGCGACATCCTCGGGTTCCTCTGCAAGACCTGCGGGCTCGAAGGTGGGCAGATCGGCAAAATTGACGTCTACGAGCGCTACGCATACGTGGCTGTGAGCCGTTCTGTGGCAAAGCAGGTCGTAAAGATGGCGCAGAACACGAAAATAAAGGGCGTGCGCACAAAGGTAGAACTCGCTTTCTAGCCTCGCCGCCCGCGAGATTTTTAGCCTTATCGCTTGGATTGTTATTCAATTGTATGTAATTTTGTGCGCATAATAGTATAGATATACCGTATGAAGACTAAGAACGACAGAATAGAGATGCTGAAGATGCTCATCTCGAGCAACGAACTTGGCAGTCAGGAGGAAGTGCTCAACGCTCTGGCTCGCGAAGGCTTTAAGGTGACGCAGGCCACGCTCAGCCGCGACTTCAAGCAGCTGAAGGTGGCTAAGGCGGCAAGCATGAACGGCAAATACGTATATGTGCTGCCCAACGAGACAATGTATCGCCGTGTGTCGTCACCGCGCTCGGCGTCCGAAATGGTGCGCCTGCCAGGGTTCCTCTCCATCAACTTCTCCGGCAACATGGGTGTCATACGCACCCGACCGGGCTATGCCAGCTCCATAGCCTACAACATCGACAACGGACATATCGAGGAAATTCTCGGTACAATAGCCGGCGATGATACTATTTTTATAGTAATTAAGGAGGGGGCAACACAACAGCAGGTCGTAACCAAGCTGAGCTACGTAATTCAGGGTCTGACGCTCGAACGCTAAAAACTTGGCTTTTAAAGCTCAATTTATACTAAAACCGCCTATTTTGGTTGATTTAAGTCAAATTGAGCCTAAAAATGAAGTTTTTTTGAAACTTTTTTGTCAAAACACTTGCATGGAAATGATTTTTGTTATACCTTTGCATCCGCTTTCGAGAACGAACTAATCGAGCTAACAACGAGATAATCGTCGGGGTAGGAA
>ERZ791902.160-NODE-160-length-56273-cov-10.376926_pt1 | contig 56273 bp, 45 predicted proteins | sample MGYA00510149_ERZ791902 | MGnify/ENA primary metagenome ERZ791902 (study PRJEB30046, sample SAMN00792060) | human gut metagenome | study: EMG produced TPA metagenomics assembly of the A metagenome-wide association study of gut microbiota in type 2...
GGAGGATAGATAGCTGCCGGTTAGAAAAAAGACATGTCATGTGACATGTCTTTTTCTTTTACCGTCAGCTATCTTATGACCAGCAGCAGGCCTGGCTGCCCAGCCACCGTGCCTAAAGGAGCTTTGCGACGCATAGGCGCGTTTGTGGCGAGGCGTATCGACGAGCTGATGTAATCAGCTTGTCGATTGAGGATAGATTCTTAAATTATGTAATAAAATCGGCAGCGGCAACTTTGTAATGAAGTATTGCTGCAGGGAGTGTTTTTGGAGGGATAGGTAGCCATGCTTGAAGGAGCAGAGCGACGCACAAGCATGTGTCAGGCCTACTACTGTACTTTTCATCTTCGCGAGAGGTATATCGTTCCAGTCAGCAGCAATTTTCCTGTGCCCAAAGGGCACAACGCAAATTTCGCATGGAAGCAGGACGAAACTTCGGTAAAATTTGTCAGAGAGTAACATTTTGTTACATACCCTTGTTTCTCTGCTTCCAAATGCTCATTTGCTAAAATTGCTATTCCCTGCACGATATACATCTCGCTCAATTTACTTATCAAGAGCTTTGCGACGTACAAGACTATGAATATACTACAGTACTTTCAGATTCACGAGAGATATATCATAACATACAAAGAGCCCCGCTTCATATTCCTATGAATCAGGGCGCTTTTTTATATTCCGGCAGATATTACTGCGAATAAAAGCTTACTTCAAATATTTTTGGATTAACTCCATATCAGGTGTTGTGTAATAAGTATTCTGGTTTGTAAAAATAACAAAGCCGGGCTTACTGCCTGCAGGCTTTTTTACATAGCGTCTATGTACGCAGTCGACCGGAACATTGCTGCCGTCGCGTGCCTTACTGAAATATGCTGCCAGCTGCACAGCAAGGTCGATATCCTCCTGACGTGCTTCCGGCAGTGACGTTTTTAAAATAACGTGCGAACCAGGGATATCCTTGGTGTGGAACCATAAATCTTTAGGATTGCCCAAGGTAAAGGTAACATAATCGTTCTGCTTGTTGTTTTTGCCGATATACAAATCTGCTTCAGGATTTAAACGGATATGCAGAGGTTGCGATTTTTGCAGTCCGGCATTTTTTTTCTTTTTACCGGTATCCTTGAGCAAACCGCTGCCGAGCATTTCCTGATTGATTTCTTCAATTTCTTCCTTTGTTGTAGCAGTGAGCAGCGAAGCGTCCAGGCTTTCCAGATAAGCAAGCATTTCTTCCGTCGCCTCTAACTGCAAACGTACTTCAGTCTGCGCACGCTTATATTTATTGTAGCGCTTGTAATAGGCCTGTGCGTTTTCCGTAGGCGAAAGGATGGGAGAAAGGCTGACGGTAACCGGTTCACCGTCATAAATATTAATCAGCTCGGCGCTGGTCTGGCCTTTCTTTATCTGGTAGATATTAGCCATGATAGTATCTGCCAGCATACGCTGTTCCTCGGCATTGGCTGCATTAGCTAAATCTTCTTGCAGAGCCTGCAGCTTTTTCTTAAGTTTGGCGGTTTCGCTGTTCACCAGCTTTTGCAGCTGTTCATGGCGTGGAAGCTGGATAGGCTTCAGGCTGACAGCAAAATTCAGCGCACTGTTGATATTGGCAAATTCTTTGACCTGCATGCCTTCCTGCACATTTTGCGGAGGCAATACCAGCAAGGTTTTTACCTGATTAGTACGGCTGATGAGCGCATAGACAGGATGCTTGGCGGCCTGCAACTGCATATCTGCTTGCAGCTTGCCGATAACCTGTGCCAGTGACTGACAGGCGGAGGTTTCCAGACGTACCTCCTGCGGCAGGATATCCGCAGCAGTCAAAAGCTCCATGGTTGTCATTTTGCCGACACCGGTGGTAGCACTGATAAAGGCCTTGGCGAAGTTGGCTGCAGGCAGCTTGTTGGCGGCCTGTACGATTTCCGCCGGCTCAGCTGTCAAAAGGTTAAGTCCTTCCTGCGGCGGGGGCGCAATATAGGCTTTGCCGGGAAGGATAGTGCGATAGCTGCTTTGTGCTGCGCTTACATGCTTCAGGGAGTCGATAATAACATCATCCTGCGTAAGAATGATATTACTGTTTTTACCGGTAAGCTCAAAAATCAGCTTTTTGGTAATAATTTTACTGGAAGCGCCTAAAAGATCTATTTCCAGCGTAATAATGCGGTCCAGGCCGCTTTGGCTGATTTTTGTGACGCGTCCTTCCTCCAGATGCTTGCGCAGAAGCATACAGAAGGTGGGTGGAGTTTCCGGGTTTTCCGGCAGCTGCTGCGGCAGATAAAGCACACAGCTGCCGTTGTGCATATCGGCCAGCAGGCTGCTTGTATCGCGTGTTCTGCGGACGAGTAGCAGAAGTGACTGCGGATTAGGCATATATACCTTATATATTTTGCTGCCAAGCAGTTCTTCGTTTAATGTATCTGTAAGCAGCTTTAAAGTTAAGCCTTCAATGTTCATATGGACTCCTTTCGGTGCAGGCTCGGCAAAGTTTTTTGAACCTGCGGGAAGACAATGCTAATTTATTATTTATCATATTATACTCCATTACCTGCAACAAGTATAGCAAAACAAAAATGGGCCATTTCTTTATCTAAGCGACGAAAAACGAAGAAAAATGCTGAAATCATTAGAGAAATGTGGTATAATAGATTTTCAAGATAAGATTAAAGCAAAAATACTTATCTTTTAAGCTGAAAAAATCACCTTTACTGGTGAAGATGGAGGAGGAAGCCTGTGTTAAAAAGTATGACCGGTTTCGGCCGTGGTTCCTACGAGGATGCAGATTTTTCTGTTAACATTGAAATGAAAACCGTGAACCACCGGTATAACGAGATTGCTATCCGTTTACCGCGATTTTTGAATCCTTTGGAGGATAAAATCCGCAAAACTATTTTAAAAACCGTTAGCCGTGGACGTATTGATGTGTTTATTACTGCTGATTATAATGTCAGCGGCAACTGCACACTGAAGGTTGATAAAAACCTTGCTGCTGCCTATCATAAGGCATTGCAGGAGGTGGGTGTTGCTATCGGAGCTGACGCTGCAGGTATTAACGCCGCTGCCGAAATTCTCTATTTATCAAAATGCCCTGATGTGATTAACGTTAAGGAAGGCTTTTTTGATGTAGAAAGCGTTTGGCCGAAGGTTGAGCAGGCTGTTGAGCAGGCTGTTGCTAATCTGGTAGCTATGCGTGAAACAGAGGGTGGCAATATCTACGGTGATTTCATTTACCGTGCAGATCTGATTGCCGAAAAGCTGGCACAGATTGAGGAGCGTTCTCCCTTAGTTGTGGAAGAATACCAGGCTAAGCTGCAGGAGCGTCTGACTAATCTGCTGGCTGACAATAATATCAAGGTTGAGCCGGAACGTCTGCTTCAGGAGGTAGCAATTTTTGCTGACCGTACCAGCATTACGGAAGAAATTGTCCGCTTGAAGAGCCATATCAAGCAATTCAAGACCATTATTGCTTCCGACCAGCCGGTAGGACGCAAGCTCGACTTCCTTATCCAGGAATTCAACCGTGAAGCAAACACCATTGCTTCCAAAGCAAATGATTATACTATGGCGCAGATTGTTGTAGAAATTAAGGCGGAAATAGAAAAAATCCGTGAGCAGATTCAGAACATCGAATAAAACTGGAGGAAGTTATGGATATAAAGCTAGTTAATATCGGCTTTGGCAATATTGTCGCAGCCAACCGCATTATTTCTATTATTAGTCCGGAATCAGCACCGATTAAACGTATTATCCAGGAAGCCCGTGATAAGGGCATGCTTGTGGATGCAACCTACGGACGTCGTACCCGTGCTGTAGTTGTTGTGGACAGCGGTCACATCATCCTGTCTGCGGTACAGCCGGAAACAGTGGCCAACCGTCTGGTGGCACAAACTGCTGATTCTGAAGAAGAGGAGTAATTGGATCATGAGCAACGATATTGATAATGTTACTCCCAAGGGAGTACTTCTTGTAGTATCCGGTCCGTCGGGAGCAGGCAAAGGAACTATTTGCCAGATGCTGAGAGACCAGCTGCCGGATTTAGGTTATTCTATTTCTGTTACTACACGCGCACCGCGCACGGGTGAGGTTGACGGAGAAAGCTATTTCTTCAAAACAATTCCCGAGGTTAAGCAGATGATTGAAAAGGGCGAGCTGCTGGAATATGCCGAAGTATACGGCAATTATTACGGCACACCGCGCAAATACGTGGAAGAGCAGCTGGAATCAGGCCGTGACGTACTGCTGGAGATTGATATCCAGGGCGCTTTGCAGATTAAAAAGCGTTTCCCCGAGGGTGTTTTTGTTTTCATCGTACCGCCTTCCTTAGATGAGCTTTCCGCACGTATTTATAAGCGTGGTACCGACAGCGAGGATGTTATCAAACGTCGTATGGCTTCTGCAGCCAGCGAGCTGACCTACGCTGCAGAATATGATTATATCATCGTTAATGATATTGCGGAAAAGGCAGCGCAAAAGGTGCTGACAATTATGGAGGCTGAGCGTTACCGCGTAGCCAGAACATATTTTATTGTTGATAAGATTTGTAAAGCAAAAAAATAAATTTACATTATGCAGCAGTCTGCTGTGTGAACCATGAAATACTTAAAGGAGTGATTCTATAATGTCTATGGTAGATCCGTCTATTGACTATTTGGCAGAAAAAGTAGATAGCAAATACACTTTGGTTATTTTGGCAGCAAAAAGAGCACGCGAGCTCACTATTCCCGGCGTAAATTCCGCGGAAAAAGAGGTCAGCGCTGCGCTGAAGGAAATTGCTAACGATACTATTACCTACGAGCGTACTAAAAACGTATAACAGCGGGAGGGTAAAACCTTGTTAAAGGGCAAAAAAATTGTTTTGGGAGTAACCGGCGGTATTGCCGTTTATAAGGCTGTAGATCTTGTCAGCCGTCTGCGTAAGCAGGGCTGCGAGGTGCGTGTGGTCATGACCGAGCATGCGCAGCAGTTTGTTACTCCGTTAACCTTCAAGGAAATCAGCGGTAATGCTGTTGCTACCAGTATGTGGAACAGCAACCAGGAATTTAATGTTGAGCATATTGCTTTGGCAAATTGGGCAGACGCTTTCTTAGTTGCGCCTGCTACCGCTAATATTCTGGCTAAAATGACCTATGGCATTGCGGATGATCTGCTGAGCACTACGCTTTTGGCAGCTCAGGCACCGATAGTTGTTTGCCCAGCAATGAATACCGGTATGTATCTTAATGCTGCAACTCAGGAAAATATCGCTAAGCTGCAAAGCCGTGGTATTACTGTAATGCCGCCTGCTTCCGGACATCTTGCCTGCGGCACCAGTGGCCCCGGCCGTCTGCCTGAACCGCAGCAGATTGTGGAGTTTATGAGTAGCTTTTTTGCCGGCCGAGAGGGCGACCTGCGTGGCCTGAAGGTACTCGTTACCGCAGCAGGTACACGTGAGCCGATTGACCCCGTCCGCTTTGTCGGCAACCGTTCCAGCGGCAAGATGGGCTATGCCGTAGCTCAGATGGCTGCCGAGCGCGGTGCTGAAGTACTGCTTATCAGCGGTCCTTCTGCGCTTGCTGTACCGCCTAATGTTAAGGCAGTGCAGGTTGAATCGACCAATGAAATGTTGGAGGCCTGCCTTGCAGCCTACGATGCAGTTGATATCGTTATCAAGGCAGCAGCAGTTGCCGATTACCGTCCGCGTGATGTGGCAGACCAAAAGATTAAGAAGAAAACAGATGACGCTCTGATTGTCGTTATGGATAAAAATCCGGACATCCTCAAAACCTTGGGGGCCAAGAAAACGCATCAGGTTTTGGTTGGCTTTGCTGCAGAAACGCAAAATCTGCTGGCTAATGCCCGCGAAAAGGTAGTAAAGAAGAATCTCGATATGATTGTAGCCAACGATGTTACGGCTGCCGGTGCCGGTTTCAATTCCGATACCAATATCGTTAAGTTCCTCTATGCCAACGGCGATGTATGCGAGCTGGAGCAGATGCCGAAGGTTGATGTGGCGAACCGTATTTTGGATGAGGCTTTGCGTATTCGTAAAGAGCGCGCTTGATAGAGCGCGTATAAGGCCGCATCTGCGTCATGACCGCTCCTCGACGTACTAGAAGTACGCCGTCGTCGCAATCATTTAGCATCTGTAGCCTTCTCCGCGCTCTTGGAAGATAGGCTTGCAAGGCTACGTATGCATTATGACTCTATATATAATAGAATTGAATTCTATTTAGCATCAGCAGTTGCAAAAAAGTATTTTCACATATTTTTCGTAAAAAAAGTACTTGTCATTATCTTGATTTTGTTATATAATGGCATCTGTAAACAATTTAACACAACTCATCAAGAGCGATGGAGGGAATGGCCCTGTGAAGTCGCAGCAACCATTGCAGTGTGACAGCTGTAAAACGGTGCTAAGTCCTGCAGTTTATCTGTAAGATGAGAATGCTAAGAGTAATAATTTAAGGCGTTCTCATTACGAGAACGCCTTTTCTTATACCATCTAAACACTCTCAACAACGTTTTTTATTTATGAAAGGAGCTACCAATGAGAAAATTATTTACTTCCGAATCCGTTACCGAAGGTCATCCCGATAAAATAGCAGACCAAATTTCCGATGCTGTGCTTGATGCCATCCTGGCTCAAGATCCTAAAGGCCGTGTTGCTTGCGAAACTATCGTTACTACCGGTCAGGTTCACATTTTCGGTGAAATTTCTACCCAATGCTATGTTGATATCGCACACATTGCCCGCGAAACCATCAACAATATCGGCTACAACCGTGCAAAATTCGGCTTTGACGGCAACACCTGCGGTGTGCTGATTTCCATCGACGAGCAGTCCCCTGATATCGCTATGGGCGTTGACAAAGCGCTGGAAGCTAAGGAAGGCCAGGCTGCTGAGGAAGAAACCGGTGCCGGTGACCAAGGTATGATGTTCGGTTATGCAACCAACGAAACCGAAAGCTACATGCCGATGCCTGCATATCTGGCTAACAAGCTGGCTCTGCAGCTGACCAAGGTTCGTAAGGAAGGCGTGCTGCCTTACCTGCGTCCGGACGGCAAAACTCAGGTTACCGTTGAATATGATGACGGCAAACCTGTTCGTGTAGATACTATCGTTATTTCTTCCCAACATGCACCGGAAGTTTCCAACGAGCAGATTCGCAAAGATATTATCGAAAAGGTTATTGCACCGATTGTTCCCGCAGAAATGTTGGATGCGGAAACCAAATACTACATCAACCCGACCGGCCGTTTCGTTATCGGCGGTCCTCAAGGTGACGCTGGTCTGACCGGTCGTAAAATCATCGTTGACACCTATGGCGGTATGGCTCGTCATGGCGGCGGTGCTTTCAGCGGCAAGGACCCCTCTAAGGTTGACCGCAGTGCTGCTTATGCTGCACGTCACGTTGCTAAAAATATCGTTGCCGCAGGTTTGGCAGATAAATGCGAAATCCAATTGGCATACGCTATCGGCGTAGCACATCCGGTTTCCGTTCTGGTTGAAACTTTCGGCACCGGCAAAATCAGCGAAGACAAGATTGCTGAGCTGGTTCGTAAAAACTTCTCTCTGAGCCCGACCGGCATTATCCGTGAGCTGGATTTGCTGCGTCCTATCTACAAGCAAACTGCTGCTTATGGTCATTTCGGCCGTACCGATGTAGATCTGCCGTGGGAGCATACTGAAAAGGCTGCTGCACTGCGCGAGCAGGCAGGCCTGTAAGCTTAATTTAAAACTGTCGAAAGCACGCTGTCCGCAGCGTGCTTTTTCTATGCCTGCCTGTGGCTTTGCACTTGCTAACTTCTCTTGATAAGAGGTATAATATTATTATCTATAACTATAATTACTCCGTAATAAACTCAGTTAAAATTAAACTTACCCCATTATAATTTACCCCTAAGGGCATGGTGCAGGGAGGAAAGAAAGTGAATTTACAGAATCGCAAGGTTAAGATAGCTCTAGGCCTGCTGTTGGCGGTATGCGTAATTATCGGTTACCGTATTTACAGCAATATCCAGGCTGATAAGGCGCGTGCTGCTAAGCTGTCGCAGGTACGAAATGTGGCGGTCGTTACTGCTCACCCCGTAAGGCAGACGATTGTCCCGAGCCTGAGCTTTTCCGGCAGTCTGGACCCGGAATGGCAGGCAGAGGTTGCCGCTAAGGTGGACGGACGCTTGGAAAAGGTTTATGTCCGTGAAGGTGACCGTGTGAGCCGCGGACAGGTGCTGGCAATTTTGGAGCAGGCTGATACAGATGCCAATCTGTTAAGTGCCAAGGGCAGCTTTTTGGATGCACAGACAAGCTTGCGCAAAGCGGAAACGGATTTGCAGCGCTATGAAAAGCTATATGCTACGGGTGCGGTTTCGCAGCAAGTGGTAGATGATTACCGCTTTGCGCGCGATAATGCTGCCGCCAAGCTGGAGGCTGCCAGAGGCAGCATGCGGGCGATGGAGTCTAAATCCGAGGGCACGGTGCTGACAGCGCCTGCTGACGGTATTATTGCCAAGCGTTATTATCAGGAGGGCTACTATGCAAAGGCAGGTACGCCTATTTTTGCCGTTGCTGATATCTCTATGCTGAAAACTACGATTCATATTCCCGAAGGGCAGATTGCCGGTGTACATGTCGGCAATGAAGCAAGCATTACTCTGCCTGCTTATCCCGGTAAAAAGTTGATAGGTAAAATTACCCGCATTGCTCCGGTTGCGGATTTGCCGGCGCATACCTTTGCGGCAGAGGTGAGTGTGGATAATAGCGAAGGTCTTTTAGCCGGCGTCTATGCCAACGTTACGCTTACAGCTTCACCTAAAGCTGATGTGCTGACTATTCCGGTGCAGGCTATCGTGATGCGTGATGACCAGCAGACGGTGTTTGTTGTTGATGACAAGGGCGTTGTACAGCGTCGTGTGCTGAATGTCGGTTATACGAATGATAAGCTGGCTGAAATAATGAGCGGACTGGATGAAAAGGATACTATTGTTATCGAAGGACATAACAAGCTGCGTGAAGGCAGCAAGATAGATTTGAAAAAGGCTGGTAAATAACGATGATTGGAACATTTATCAAGCGACCGGTCTTTACTACCATGTTTATTTTGCTGTTGGTAGTGTTCGGTATCCGCTGCTATCCGGAAATCGGCGTTGATCTGAATCCTGATGTTGATTTGCCTATTGTCAGCGTGCGTGTTACCTACAGCGGTGCTTCGCCGCAGGAAATGGAAACGCTGGTTACCAAGCCGATTGAGAACCGCGTCAGCCAGGTTTCCGGTATCAAAACGCTTTCCTCCACTGTGCTTGAAGGCTACAGTGAAACGGTTCTGGAATTTAATATCGGTGTAGACCCGCAGGTGAAGGCCAGTGAGGTGCGTGAAAAGGTTGCAAGCGTGCGCAAGGCGCTGCCGGATGATATTGATGAGCCGGTAACACAGACGGTAGACCTCAACTCCCGCGCTATTGTAGCCTATACCTTTGCTTCGCCTTCGCGCAGCCGTGGTGAAATCCGCCGCATTGTGGAGGATAATATCAAGGATGAGCTGCAGATGGTGGAGGGTGTTTCCGAGGTTACCGTTGTCGGTGCCAGCCAGCGTGCTATCCGCATTGTGCTGAAGCCGGAAAAGCTGGCGGAATATGGTATTGCCTATCAGACAGTGCGCAGTAAGCTGAACGCCAACAATTACAATACTCCCGGCGGCAAGGCGAAAAATGACGCTATGGAAATCACTGTGCGTACCTTGGGCAAGTATAACAATATCAATGATATTAAGCAGGTGGTAGTTGCTAATCATAACGGACGCCCTGTTTATATCAGTGAAATTGCCGATGTGCTTGATTCCTGGGAGGATGAGGATACCTTTGCCAGCGCTAACGGCGTTCCCTGTGTTATGACCTTTGTGCGTAAGCAGTCCAAAACTAATACTGTTGATGTTACCGATAATGTCAATGCCAAGATGGAGGAGCTGAAGCACAGCAATCTGCCTCCGGATATTATCGTTGATAAGGTACGTGATCAGTCCAATTATATCCGCGATAATATTGCGGATGTCTGGAATGCGATTCTTTTCGGCGGTTTTCTGGCGCTTTTGATAACATATCTATTCCTGCGCAATTTCCGTGCGACTATTATCGGCGGCCTGTGTATCCCTACGTCTATTATCGCCACCTTTTTCATGATGAAGGTTATGGGCTTTACACTGAATAATATGTCGCTGATGGCTTTGAGCCTTGCAGTCGGCATTTTGATTGACGATGCGATTGTAGTAATTGAAAATATTTTCCGCCATATCGAGATGGGGCAGACGCCGTTTGTGGCAGCCAGGGAAGCGACAGAGGAGCTGACGCTGGCAATTTTGGCGACGTCCCTGAGCTTAATGGCTGTATTTGTGCCTATCGGCAATATGGGTGAAACCATCGGCCAGTTCTTCAAGCAGTTCGGTCTGACGGTTGCTTTTGCGGTAGCGTTCTCTACTATCGTAGCCTTTTCGCTTACGCCAATGGTTTCGGCGTACTGGATTAAGGCAGAAACCGAGGAGCAGAGCAGCAAGGAGCGCACGCATTTTGTGCAGAGGGCTCTTGATAAATTCGAAGCAGGCTTCCAGTCCGTGCGTGAAATGTATGACAGCTTAATGGCCTGGGCTTTGGAAAGACCTAAGAAGGTTGTTGCCGTAGGTATCATTTCGCTGTTGCTGAATTTGCTGCTGCTTCCATTTGTGGGCACGGAATTCCAACCTACATATGATTCGGGTGAATTCAGCGTCAATGTTAAAGCGCCCATCGGCACCAGTCTGCAGAAAACTGTAGAACTGGCTAAGCCGTTGCAGCAGGAGATTTCGCAGCTGCCGGAGGTCAAAATCGTAGCGCTTAATATAGGCAACGGCCGTAATCTTGTTAACCAGGGATCGTTGGATATCCGCCTGAAGCCAAGCAATGAGCGTGAACGCAGTATGCAGCAGATAATGGATGATTTGCGCGGACGCTTCCAAAATGTTGAAGGCCTGAAGGTTACCGTTGTATCAAACCAGGGCGGTGGCCGTGGTGACAGCCGTCCGGTGCAGATTGGTCTGCGCGGCAGCAATATCAAGGAGCTGAAAAATTACGCTCAGCAGTTGGCAGATATGATACGCCGGACTGAGGGTGCGACCGACGTTGATATATCCGATTCGGAAGAGCAGCCGGAAATTGTGGTCAAGCTGGACCACGCCAAGGCCAGTGAATTCGGTCTTGATGCAACGGAGGTTGGTAAGGTTGTTGAAATGGCAATTATGGGCAAAAGTACCAGTAACAGCTATACCATCGGTGACAATGACTATGATATTATTTTGCAGCTGGAGCAAAGTCAGCGCACTAATATCAATGATGTTATGAACCTGCGCATTTCTTCCTCCTCAGGTCAGTTTATCCGTCTGGGTGATATAGCAGATGTGCGCTACGGCAGCGGTCCTACACGCATTGAGCGTGAGGATAAGCAGCGTCAGATAGTTGTGTATGCCAACACAGTCGGTATCTCGCCCGGTGATTTAATCGGCAAGGTGCGCAATGAATATATTCCCGAGCTGAATTTGCCGCCGGGATATAACTACAAGATGATTGGTCAGGCCGATAACATGGCACGCTCCTTTAAAGAGGTTTATAAAGCGGTCATTCTGGCCATAGTTGTGGTATACATGGTGCTGGCGGCGCAGTTCGAAAGCTTTTCGCAGCCGCTGATTATCATGGTATCACTGCCGTTTGCGATTATCGGCGCTATCCTGGGCCTGCTTGTTGCAGGACAGACGGCGAACATGATGAGCATGATTGGCTTTACGATGCTTCTGGGCCTGGTTACCAAAAATGCAATTTTGCTGATTGACTATGCCAACCAGGAGCGTGAAAAGGGCATGTCTATCCGCGAAGCAGTGCTTCTGGCCTGCTCACTGCGTCTGCGTCCTATTCTGATGACTACTTTGTCTACGATACTCGGTATGCTGCCGATTGCTTTGGGCATCGGCGAGGGTGCGGAGCTGCGTCAGTCTATGGGCGTGGTGCTTATCGGCGGTTTAACAACCTCCACGTTGCTGACGCTGGTGGTTGTTCCGTTGATTTATCTGCTCTTTGAGGAGTGGAAGGCGAAAAACTATGTGCAAAGAGGAGAATAGGCGTGAAACAGTTGACACCTAAGGCCTTTGCCGATTACTTGGCAGAGGCTGCAGAAAAAATCCGTCAGGATGGTTTCAGTATTGTTAAGGATAAGCCGATAAATTATGGCCAGCAGATTGCAGTACAGTTTTGCGAGGCTAAGGCATCCGTGAATATATATAACGGCAAAAAAGGACTGACGCATGTTTATAACGGTGACAGCGCCTTAAAGCAAAGATTACTGCTGCTGCTTGAAGGAGTGCAGAATGCGTCTGAGGGGCTGCAGCCTGCGGATGCGGGAGCAACAGTAAGCAATGGTTTGTGGGCAGGCAGTGATGAATCCGGTAAGGGTGATTTCTTCGGCAGCCTGGTTGTGGCGGCCACGGTAGTGGACAGCACCACCGCAGCGAAGCTGCAGGCTGCAGGCGTTAAGGACTGCAAGCTGCTGACTGATAAAAAGATTTTGGAGCTGGAGGATGTTATCAAGGCTACGGTTGTTGATTACAGCGTGCTGGAGCTGAAGCCGAAGATTTATAATCTGCGCTATGAGCAGGTGGCTGCCGCCGGCGGTAAGCTCAACCAGCTTTTAGGCTACGGACATGTGGCGGCGCTCAGTCAGGTGCTGGAGCGGCAAAAGGATTGCCACAGCGCATTGATTGACCAGTTCACCCAGTCTACGGTAAACTTAAAGGCTTTGCAGCAGCGCTTCCCAGACTGCAGCGTGCGTCAGCAGCCTAAGGCAGAAAGCAACCTGGCGGTTGCTGCTGCCTCGGTGTTGGCTCGCGCCCGCTTCTTGCGGACGATGGAAGAGCTGGCGCAGCAGGCCGGCGTAGGCGAGCTGCCGAAGGGCGGCGGCGAGCAGGCAACGGCTTGCGCCCGCCGCTTAGCAGAAAAATACGGCAAGGATGCTTTGCGTGAATATGTAAAGCTGCACTTTGCCAATTACAAAAGAGTGTAGAGATTATGAAAAAACTAATTGTTAATGCAGATGATTTCGGTCTGCATCATTTGATTAACGCAGGTATTATCAAGGGCTATAAGGAGGGCTTTATTACCAGCACCTCGCTGATGCCCAGTGCTCCCTGCTGGCAGGAGGCAGTAAAACTGGCGCAGGAAAATCCTCAGCTCGGTATAGGGGTACATCTGACGCTTGTCGGCAGTGTAGAGTCTGTGCTGCCTGCAGCGAAGGTCAGCAGCCTTTTGGATGAGCAGGGCTTGTTTTTGCCGGATTACATTGCCTTTGCCAAGCGCTTTTATAGCGGCAGCGTCAAGCGCAGTGAGCTGGAAGTGGAGCTGCGCGCGCAAATCGAAAGGGCGCTGGAAGCCAAAATAAACATTACGCATGTTGATAGTCATCAGCATACCCATGTGCTGCCGGGAATTAATGCACTTGTATTAAAGCTCTGTAATGAGTATAATATTATAAGGGTACGTATACCTAAGGAGGCCTATACCTTTACCGGAGGCTTTCATACAGGTATCGGCAGAATGATCGGACGCAGCGGGCTCAGCTTTTGTGCTCAGCTGGCGGCGCAGCGCGCCGACAGCCTTGGGTTAAAGCATCCGCAGCATTTCTTCGGCATGCTGGCGGGCGGTCATCTGAATGCGGAGCTGGTGGGCAATATCCTGCGTCAGCTTCCGGATGGCGTAAGCGAGCTGATGACTCATCCCGGTCTTGATTCTGCTGCCTTGGGCAAAATATTTCCCTGGCAATATCATTGGCAGGAGGAAATGCAGGCGTACCTTGACAGCGGCAATAAAAAGCTGCTGGAGCAGGAGCATATTCAGCCTGTTAATTTTACGGCCTGCTAAAGCTCTTGTACTAAAAAATAAGCTCATTTGGAGTCTGCTAGATGAATAAAAAATTATTGTTCCGCCTAGGTCTGCTTTTTGGCTTTGTCCTGCTGATTTCGGCGGCGGTTATTTATTTTACATTTGATATACGGACCTTGGAATACCTGACTATGTTCGAGCCTCGCTGTATTCTGCTGGCTTTGTCATGCCTTGCGATAGGCTTGATTTTTGACGGCTTGCGTCTGATAACCCTGGCTTCGGTGACGGACGAGAAGCTTACCTTTCATCAGATAGTGAATGTAGTTCTGAGCAACTACTTTTTGGCGCTGGTAACGCCGGGTGCCAGCGGCGGCGCTATCGCTCAGGTTATGTTTATGCGTAAGGCCGGGGTGCCTGTTGCCAAATCTACGGTAGTAGTTTTGGTGCGTACGGTAATGTCCATTATCTTTCTTATCCTGCTGGTGCCGGTGGTGCTGCACAGCGATGAGGATATAGTAAAATGGATGCCTGCGTCGGTGCTGACGATTCTTTCGGTGCTGTTTATATCACTGCCGATAATCGTAATTTCCTTGCTGCAGACACGTTATCCCGAGAAGGCGATTATGTGGTTTACCCGCAAGCTTTCGTTTACTACGCAGCGCAATTGCTTTATCTGGTATAACGAGTTCAAGAACGCCGTTGTAGTTATGGGCAAGCATCCGAAGATGGTTTTCCGTGCGTTTATCGAATCCGGTGTGAGCCTGCTCTTTATTTATGCCACTGTGCCTGCTTATTTCACCGGTCTGAATATTGATTTTGACCTAGGGCAGGTTATGGGACGCATGGTGCTGCTGAATTTGATACTGTATTTTTCGCCGACACCAGGTGGCAGCGGTGTAGCGGAGGCAGGCTTCTTGGTGCTGTTTTCCAATATTCTGCCTAACGGTGTTGAAGGTATTATGGCAGTTCTCTGGCGCTTTACGGCAGAATATCTGCCCTTTATGCTGGGAGCGGTAGTAACAATCAGAGCCTTTGGCAGCGATGTGCTGAATATGGCATCGCTCAAAAGTAAAACTACTGAGGGTAAGAAAAATGAGTAGTTGGCATATGAATTTTGAAATTATTTTGAGGGATGGAAACTGATGAATCAGATTGAAAAAAACAGCCTGCTTATCGTAGCAGGCACTGCGTTATTTATGATTATGTTTGGTATCGGCAGCATTCCGCTGCTGGATCCGGATGAACCGGTATATGCGGAAACAGCAAGAGAGATGCTGGCTGCCGGTGATTTTTTGTCACCGAGAATTTTTGGCAATTTCTGGTATGATAAGCCGCCTATGTATTATTGGCTGGTTGCTGTTGCTCAGTTTCTTTTCGGTGACAGCGAATTTGCGGCCCGCTTTCCTGCGGCATTGATGGCCTGCGGTACCTCTGTGATGATGTATGTAGGTATCACAAGGCTGTTTAATGAACGTGCAGGCTTCTGGTCTGCGATGATTCTTACAAGCTGTGTAGAATTTTTCTATATGGGCAAGGCGGCGGTGACAGACACAACGCTGCTCTTTTTTATGACAGGAGCACTGCTGAGCTTTATTCATAAGCGTTATTGGCTGATGTATGTGTGCATGGCGCTGGCTACTGTTACCAAAGGTCCTATCGGTATCGTATTCCCGGGTGCAATAATTTTTCTGTATCTGGTGGTTATGGGCCAGCTGCGTGAGATGTTGCGTATGCATGTTATCCGTGGGCTGCTGCTGTATTTTCTCATTGCTTCGCCTTGGTATTACGCTATGTATACCGTGCATGGCATGGAATTTATCAATACCTTCCTGGGCTTTCACAATATAACGCGTTTTACGACGGCAGAGCATGCCAACCGCGTGACCTTCTGGTATTATTTTCCTGTAATAATCTTAGGCTTGTTCCCCTGGACCGGTATGCTGTGGCAGGCTGCTAAAGCATCTGTCAGCGAAAGCCGTATAGATGATATGCGTAAGCTGCTGTTCTTCCACGTTTGGTGGATTTTTGTGCTGCTGTTTTTTACAATCTGCAAAACAAAGCTCGTATCCTATATTCTGCCGTTGTTCCCTGCTATGGCGGTAATAATCGGCTGGAATATAGCGAGAATGCAAAGCAGACTGCGCCATAACACTACCTTTTACGGTTGGGCGGCAGGCAGCGGTATTATGTTTGTACTGCTCGGCGTGGGCTGGATTATTGGTGCGCAGTATCTGCCGGAGGCTGATTTCAGCCTGGTGATGCTGGGCGTGCTGACACTGCTTTTGGGTGCAGCGGCAGTCTTTGCGCTGCTGTATTATCGCGACATTGAGCTGGCCTCCTGGCTGCATGTGATGATTGGCGCTGTGACGATGTGCGTGGCCTTTGCTTTTGTTCTGCCTGTGATTGCCGATCGCTTCAGTGTTAAAACTATGAGCAGCGTCTACAAGGAGCAATGTGAGCAGCAGACGCCTGTTTATGTCGACAAGTTCCTGCGCCCCGGCTTTATGTATTATGCAGGCAATCCAGGTATCGAAATGATTCCGCAGACAGGTGCTTTGACAGATGCTTTGCGTGACGGCAGCAAAAAATATCTGCTGGTGCGCGGTTTGGAATACCGTCGCGTGCAGAAGGCAGGTCCGCTGCCGGATAATGTGCGCACAGTAAAGGAAATCAGCGATATCTATCTGCTGGAGCAAAATTGAGTATTAATAATCAACCGTTGTGCTATTTGGCGCAGCGGTTTTTCTTATGCAAAAACTCCCCATCCGTCTTACCTTGCGGTAAGAAAGATGGGGAGTTGCTTTTTCAGCTTATATAATTCTTTTAGTCCTGACCGGGAACCTTCAGTACAGCGCCGGTAGCAGCGGAGGTAACCAAAGCAGCATAGCGTGCCAGGTAACCGCTCTTAACCTTCGGCGGCGGGCAAACCCAGTTCTTACGGCGTTCAGCCAGCTCTTCGTCGCTCAGCTTAACGTTCAGGGTACGGTTCGGAATATCAATTTCAATGATATCGCCGTTTTCAATCAATGCGATATTACCGCCCTCGCGTGCTTCCGGAGAAATGTGACCGATGCAGGCACCGCGAGTAGCACCGCTGAAACGTCCGTCGGTAAGCAGCGCAACGTCTTTGTCGTGGCCCATGCCTGCCAGTACGGAGGTCGGGTTCAGCATCTCACGCATACCGGGGCCACCCTTCGGGCCTTCGTAACGGATAACGACAACGTCACCGGAAACAACCTTTTGCGCGCAGATTGCAGCGATAGCCTCGTCCTCGGAATTATAAACCTTAGCCGGACCGCTGAAGACCTTCATGGAAGGATCAACCGCACTTTCCTTGACAACGCTGCATTCCGGAGCGATGTTGCCCTTCAGAACAGCGATGCCGCCGGTTTTGTTGTACGGATTTTCTACGCTGTGAATAACTTCAGGACGCAGGATTTCCGCATTTTTGATAATCTGGCCGACAGTTTTGCCGCTGACAGTCTGGCAGGATTTTTTAATCAGCTTCAGACGGTCAAGCTCGTGCATTACAGCAGGAATGCCGCCGGCTTCGTTCAAATCAACGATGTGGTGGCTGCCGCCCGGGCTCATCTTAGTGAGGTACGGAGTTTTCTTGGAGATTTTATCGAACAGCTCCAGCGGCAGGTCGATGCCTGCTTCGTGAGCGATAGCCGGCAGATGCAGCGCAGTGTTGGAGCTGCCGCCGATGGCCATATCAACGGTAATAGCGTTTTTGAAGGCGTTAAGCGTCATAATGTCGCGAGGCAGAACGTTTTCCTCCAGCAGACGCATAACAGCCATGCCTGCGTGCTTAGCCAAAGCAATACGCTTGCCGTTGTAAGCAGCGGGGATAGTGCCGTTGCCGGGCAGGCCCATGCCAAGAACCTCAGTCAGGCAGTTCATAGTATTTGCAGTGAACAGACCGGAGCAGCTGCCGCAGCCCGGGCATGCACAATGCTCGATTTCTCTGAGCTCTGCTTTATCAATCTGACCGGACTCAAAACGGCCGGCAGCTTCAAATACAGTAGATACGCTGATATCTTTGCCCTGATAACGACCGGGCAGCATCGGACCGCCGCTGACAACAACGGTCGGGATGTTCAGACGGGCTGCTGCCATCAGCATGCCGGGAACAATTTTATCACAGTTCGGAATCAGGATTAAGCCGTCAAACGCATGGCCGTTAGCAACAGCTTCGATGCTGTCCGCAACCAGCTCACGGCTTGCTAGCGGATATTTCATACCATCATGGCCCATGGCAATGCCATCGCAGATGCCGATAGCCGGGAACTCAATCGGAGTACCGCCTGCTTCCAGCACGCCGTATTTGGCTGCTTTAGCGATGGTATCCAGATGCATATGTCCCGGAATGATTTCGTTAGCGGCACAGCAAATGCCGATTAACGGTTTTTTTAATTCTTCTTCAGTATAACCCATTGCATAGAACAGAGAGCGATGGGCTGCGCGGGTTGATCCTTTTTTTACTTGTGTGCTGCGCATTTTTTCCTTAACCTCTTTCCCTTAAGTAAATAGTACTACCGTAGGGGCTGCTGATAAAGCACTGTATACTTCATCAGGTTTCCATGACGTACAATAAGTACGCCCTAACCTCAGTGCTTTTGCAGTCTATACGGTTTAAATAAAAAAACAATACTCCTGAACCCTTTCAGGATACTATAAAATTTTACATTTTTTATAGGCTGATGTCAAATTTTATGGACAAAAAACTACGATTCAGTGTAATTATAAGGGCTAAAAGGTGTATCATAGTTACAATCTTTACAAACTTGCTAAAGTTTAAAAATAATTCACGATTACTGCGTGGAGAATAGTATATAATAGGCGTGTAAAATTGTTGCGAGGTGATTATAATGAAAACTAAATTAACTGAGCTCTTAGGTATAAAATATCCTGTTATCCAGGGTGGTATGGCATGGACGAGTGACGCTGTGCTGGCTGCAGCAGTTTCCAATGCCGGCGGTGCCGGTATCATCGGCAGCGGCGGCCGCACTGTGGAATGGACACGTGACGAGGTGCGCAAGGCAAAATCTCTGACCGACAAGCCCTTCGGCGTTAACGTTATGCTGATGGCTCCTAACATTGCGGAAATCATTGCTATGCTGTGCGAGGAAAAGGTAGCCTTTGTTACCTTGGGTGCAGGCAACCCGGTACCGCATATTCCTGCTTTTCATGCTGCAGGCATCAAGGTTATTCCGGTAGTACCTAATGTTAAGCTGGCAAAGCGCATTGAAGCTGCAGGCGCTGACGCTATGGTTATTGAAGGTATGGAGGCCGGTGGTCACATCGGCAAGCAGACTACTATGGCGCTGATGGAAAACGTACTGCCGCAGATTAAATCTGTTCCGGTGCTTGTTGCAGGCGGTATCAGCGACGGCCGTGCGCTGGCTGCAGCTTTGCTGATGGGCGCTGCTGGTGTGCAGATGGGCAGCCGTTTCCTGCTGACTGAGGAATGCCCGGCAAATCCTGTTGCTAAGGAGGCTATTGTCAAAGCAACCGATACTGACAGCGTAGCAACCGGCTACAGCCGTAATCTTGGTGTACGCTGCCTTTCCAATGCCTTTACCGATGCGTATACTGCCCGTGAAATTGCCGGTGCTCCCAAAGAAGAGCTGATGGCTATGGGTACAGGCACCAACCGCAGAGGTCTTGTGGAAGGTGATGTTACCAACGGTACCGTTATGTGCGGTCAGAGCCTGAACGTGCTGAATGATATTCTGCCCTGCAAGGATGTTATGGAGCGTATTATTGCCGAAGCCAAAGAGGCTATTGCCAACATACAGAAAATCGAGCTGTAAAAATTAAAGCAAAAAGCATGCATTGCTGTAAGAAGCGGTGCATGCTTTTTTATTATCTTGCATCTGGTCTGTATTTATTCAGCTTATCTGGTTGCATTCGGGGAACAGGCTGCTTAATCGTTCTATTACCGCGGCAATTTTATCTGCCTCGATGGCAGCGTAATTGATAACGAGCGTGCAGCCGTTATTTTCTTCGGTATTATGACTGTAATCGGAATAGAAGGAAAGGCACATATCTGCTGCCAGTGCTGCCTTGCGCACTTCTGCTTCCGTCAGTTTGGTGTTGATATGCAGTACAAAATGCGTACCGGCGTTGCGTTCGGTTATCTGCGAAACAGCGGCCAGCGGCGAGGAGTGGATGGCAGCCAGAATTTTGTGGCGCTGCTCGCGGTAGTAGTTTTTCATTTTGTTGATGTGGCGTTCAAAATAGCCTTCGGAAATAAAGCGTGCCAGCGTGTACTGCTCAAAACTGGATACGGTGCAGCTGTAAAAGCTCATGGTCTGTTCGTAGCGCTCTAAAAGACGCGGCGGCAGCACCATGTAGCTGATGCGCAGCGAGGGCACCAGGCTTTTGGAGAAGGTGTTCATGTAGATGACACGGCTTTGTGTATCCTGCGCGTACAGCGGCAGGATGAAGCGCCCGGTGTAACGGAATTCACTGTCGTAATCATCTTCAATTATATAGCGCTTGCGAATGCGGTTTACCCATTCGAATAGCTCCAGCCTGCGCGTTACGGGCATAACAATGCCGGTGGGGAAGTGGTTGGCGGGGGAAAGATGCACTACGTCGGCACCGCTTTCCTCCAGCTTGTCGCTCATTAGACCGTTGTCGTCAATAGGAATATATTTCCAAGGGTTGCCGAAGCTGGCGGAGATAGATGCGAATTTTTTGTAGCCGGGCTCTTCAATCGCAAAGGTGCAGGCGTGGCCGAACATCTGCAGCAGACGGCCGTAAAGATATTCCGTGCCGGCGCCGATGATTATCTGCGATGGGTCGACATCCATGGCACGGTTGTGGGCCAAGTAGGCGGCAATAGCCTTCCGCAGCTCGTAAACGCCTTTGTAGGGAACAGTTTTGAGCAGCTCTTCGTTGTGTACGGAAAGCGTTTCTCGCATCAGGCGTGTCCAGGTCGCCAACGGAAAGTTTTGCAGGCTGATGCGGTTAGCCTTGAAGTCGGCAAAGTATTCGCGCTCCGCTGCCTCCGGCAGCATTGCTGCTGCAGCCTTGCGGCGCACGCGGTAGCTGCTGACGTCTTCTACGAAGTAGCCTTTCTTTTCGCGCGAGGTGATGTAGCCTTCTACCGCCAGCTGGGCGTAAGCGTTGGCCACGGTGATGATGCCCACGCTCAGATGCTGTGCCAGCGTGCGCTTGGAGGGCAGGCGTTCGCCTGCCTGCAGTCTGCCGCTGATGATATCCTGACGGATGCATTGGTATAAGTAATCATAGAGCGGTGTGCTGCCGCGTTTATCTAAGTCGTATGTTAACATAGGTGCTGGTTCTCCTTGGTTCTAAAATATTTTTGCTTTTTGATTCTTTTAATAGAACCATTTTGATTATACAATAGTGACATCACAAAAACAAGTCCCATCACAATGGCGTGAAGGGCAAGAGCCAAATGAGGAGGTTTATCATTATTATGGAAAAAGTAAAATTACAAGCACAATATGGTTTATATATTAACGGACAGTGGCGCGACGCATCCGACGGCGCAACCTATAATGCAGAAAGCCCTGCCGACGGCAGCCATCTGGCAGTTTGCGCCCAAGGCAGCCGCGAGGATGTAGAGGCAGCCTCCGCAGCAGCCTGGGAAGCCTTCAAAACCTGGAAAAAGACTACTCCGGCACAGCGTGCCGCTCTATTGAATAAAATAGCTGATATTATTGATGCTAACAAAGAGCATCTGGCAATGGTAGAAAGCATGGATAACGGCAAGCCGATTCGTGAAACCATGAATGTGGATATTCCGATGGCAGCAGAGCATTTCCGTTATTTTGCCGGCTGCATCTTAGCGGAGGAAGGTCAGGCATCCGTACTTAACGAACAGTTCCTGTCCATCATCCTGCGCGAGCCTATCGGTGTAGTAGGCCAGATTATCCCTTGGAACTTCCCGTTCCTGATGGCAGCGTGGAAGCTGGCACCGGTGCTGGCAGCAGGCGACTGCACCGTACTGAAGCCTTCCAAGGAAGCAAGCCTTTCCATTCTGGAATTTGCCCGTCTGATTGACGGCGTACTGCCTGCAGGTGTTTTCAATGTTATTACCGGCGCGGGCAGCAAAACCGGTCAATATATGCTGGAGCACAAGAACTTTACCAAGCTGGCCTTCACCGGCAGCACCGAGGTTGGCCGCAACGTAGGCTTGGCTGCGGCAGAACGCATTATCCCGGCAACATTGGAGCTGGGCGGCAAGAGTGCCAACATTTATTTTGATGACTGCGATTTTGAGCAGGCGATTGACGGTGCTCAACTGGGTATTCTCTTTAATCAAGGTCAGGTTTGCTGTGCAGGCAGCCGTATCTTTGTGCAGGATACCATTTATGATAAATTCGTACCGGCCTTAGTCAAAGCCTTCAACAAGGTTAAGGTGGGCCTGCCTTGGCATGATGATACTCAGATGGGTTCCCAAATTAACGAAACCCAGATTAAGAAAATCCTGAGCTATGTGGAAATTGCCAAGCAGGAGGGCGCTACTATTGCCTGCGGCGGTGAACGCTTTACAGAGGGCGAGCTGGCCAAGGGTGCCTTCATGAAGCCGACGCTGATTACCGATGTAACCAATGATATGCGTGTGGCGCAGGAGGAAATCTTCGGACCTGTTGCCGTTGTTATTAAATTCCACGATGAGGATGAGGTTGTGGCTATGGCTAATGACAGTGAATACGGCCTCGGCGGCGCTGTTTGGACTAAGGATATCAACAAGGCTATCCGTGTGGCCCGCAATGTGGAAACCGGCCGTATGTGGGTGAACACCTATAACCAGATTCCGGAGCATTCTCCCTTCGGCGGCTACAAAACCTCCGGCATCGGCCGTGAAACTCACAAGATGATTTTGAACCACTATACACAAGTGAAAAATATTATGATTAATCTCAGTTATGCTCCTTCTGGGTTTTATCCTCAGGACTGACGATTAATAAACAGGTTTATTCCTGATTAGTTGCGCAAAAAAAGCTCCGGCAGTTGCCGGAGCTTTTTTGCTAGAAGAAATTGCCGATGGGCGGTGAATTTTAATATAACAGGTGTTGCTGAATAATAAAAACAAGAAGCCAGTTGTTACGATGCATAATAATGTTAGAAATGAAAGAGTATAAAGGTTTAACCTTGTAGTTGATTGACTATATAGGTGCGTGAGTGTATAATAAAAATTAGATAAATAGTTGTTTAATAAGTGTGCGGACAGCGTGCTTTAAATGACAATCAATTTTATCTGCGCAAGGAATAGCTGATTTATCGATATTGCAAATAGGGGAGTATGGATGTGTATAAGAATAACCAAAAAATCGTTTTAATATTTTTATTTGTATTGCTGGATTATCTGGCGATTGTGGCAGCGGAGCAGAGCGCATTTTGTTTGCGCAATTTTTTCTTTAACGCAACAAGGTTACACATTTCCTGGTTAAATTTTTGGGTGATTTTCCCTGCTATTTATATATTTTTTCTTAATATGCACCAGCTTTACAGCCGACGGATGCCATTTTACAAAGAGGTTGAGCAAATTTTTCATTCCTGCCTGTATGGTACGGCAGCATTGGTGTTTGCGCTTTATGTAGCGCAAATTGCTACAAGGACCAGCAGGTTTTTTGTATTGCTTTTTGCTGTTTTGGTTTTCCTGTTTATGGCTATTTTGCGTTATGCAACTAAGAAGTACCTGATAAAAAAACAGCTGTTGCAAATTCCGGTGCTGATTATAGGCGCCGGCAAAACGGCAGAGCTGCTTGCGCAGGCAATTAGCAGTGACGTTGGCATGGGTTATAAGATTGTCGGCCTGTTAGAGGATAACAAGGTACAGCATGGTATTTTGGACCGGTATCCGGTATTGGGAGGCTTTGCTGATGCCGAAAAGGTTATTGCCCAAACCGGTGTGAAGCGCGTGTTTATTGCTGCGCCTGGCTTGCGGGATGAGGCTTTGGGTTTGCTGATTTACCGAATTCAGCCTTTAGTGGAAAACATCGGTGTAATACCGAACTTTGTTGGTATACCTACGGGCGGTTTGGAAATTGAGAGCCTGTTTAATGAGAAGCTGGTTGTGCTGCGCTTGAAGAATAATTTGGCAAGACCGTTTAACAGAATGCTGAAAACGGTATTTGACTATACGCTGACAATTATCGGTACAATTGCGATTTCACCGGTTTTGCTGTTTATCGCTGTTTGGATTTATAAGGACAGCCCCGGCCCCGTAATTTTTAAGCATATCCGTATCGGTAAGGACGGCAAGCCGTTTCCTTGCTACAAATTCCGCAGTATGTGTGTAGATGCCAAAGAAAAGCTGGCAGAGCTTTTGGCTAATGATCCTGCGGCGCGTGAAGAATGGGAACGTGATTTTAAGCTTAAAAATGACCCTCGTATTACAAAAAGCGGTGCTTTCCTGCGCAAGACCAGCCTTGATGAGCTGCCGCAGATTTTTAACGTGCTGAAGGGTGAAATGAGCCTTGTCGGACCAAGGCCTATTATTCAGGAGGAGCTGGAGCGTTACGGCGAATATGTGGGCGATTACCTGATGGTGAAGCCCGGTATTACCGGCATGTGGCAGGTGAGCGGACGCAGTGATATCGAATATCACGAGCGCGTGCTGCTTGACAGCTGGTATGTGCGCAATTGGAGTGTGTGGATTGATATTGTGATGCTGTTTAAGACTTTTGCTGTTGTGGCGATGAGAAAGGGTGCGTATTGATGAAGTATGATTATCTGGTAGTTGGCAGTGGCTTGTTTGGTGCTGTTTTTGCACACCAAGCAAAGGAAAAAGGCAAAAAAGTGCTTGTGATAGACAAGCGCCCTAACATTGCCGGCAACGTTTATACAAAAGAAATAGAGGGTATTAATGTACATATATATGGTGCGCATATTTTCCATACTAATTTAAAGCATGTGTGGGATTATGTTACCAAGTTTGCTGAATTCAACCGTTTTACAAATTCCCCTGTAGCTAATTATCGTGGCGAGCTGTACAGTTTGCCTTTTAACATGTATACGTTTAATAAAATGTGGGGCGTGGTAACACCTGAAGAGGCTGCTGCGAAGATTGAAGCACAGAAGCGGGAAGCTGGTATTACGGAACCGAAGAATCTGGAAGAACAGGCGATTTCTCTTGTCGGCACAGATATTTACGAAAAGCTGATTAAAGGATATACGGAAAAACAATGGGGCAGACCTTGCACGGAATTGCCTGCGTTTATTATCAAGCGCTTGCCTGTGCGTCTGACATTTGATAATAACTATTTTAATGCTTTATACCAAGGCATTCCTGTTGGCGGTTATACAAAGATGGTAGCAAATATGCTGGATGGTACAGAGGTGCGTTTGGGTGTTGATTACCTGCAAAATAAAGCTGAACTTGATGCTTTGGCAGATAAGGTTGTCTATACCGGTCCGATTGATGCTTACTTTGATTATAAGCTGGGCAACCTGGAATATCGCAGTGTGCGTTTTGAAAATGAAGTGTTGGATATACCTAACTTCCAAGGCAATGCTGCAGTTAATTACACGGATAGAAAAACCCCTTGGACACGCATTATCGAGCACAAATGGTTTGAGTTTGGCAAAGATGTAAATGGCAACGATTTGCCAAAGACAGTTATAAGCAGGGAATACAGCAGTGAATGGAAGCCGGGAGATGAGCCTTATTATCCTGTCAATGATGAGAAGAACGGTAAGCTGTATGCAGAGTATAAGAAACTTGCCGATGCGGAAGTAAAGGTTATTTTTGGCGGTCGCTTAGGCGAGTATAAGTATTATGATATGGATGCTGTAATTGACAGTGCGTTGAAATTGGCGGAAAGGGAATTGTGCTAAATTGAATAACAGAATTGAGTGGATAGATGCCTTAAAGGGATTTGCTATATTGACTGTCGTCATAGGACATTGCGCAGATGGTATATTATCTGCAGGAATGTATAGTCAGTATAAATTTGAATTGCAGGCGCTTTATGATGCAATTTATTCTTTTCATATGCCTCTATTTTTATAGTTAGCGGATTTGTTTTTTGGCTGAGCAAAAGCTATGATAGGTATAGAACTAAGGTGTTTGATTTTGTAATCGTATATGTAATTTGGGATTTCTTGACATGGCTGGTGAAATTTTTGCTTGGCTCAAAAGTCAACAGGCAGGTAGGCTTTGAAGATTTAATCGGTATGTTTTATCATCCAATTGCTCCCATGTGGTACTTGTATGTACTTATAATATTTTATCTAATTTTTTCTCTTTTAGATATAAAAAAAGTAAGTTTTAAAGTAGTTACACTATGTGGATTTATTGCAGTTATAGACAAGATGGTAAACATGAATGTCGGCGTTATCAACCAAGTTCTATACTATGCGTACTTTTTTGTAGTGGGGGGGCACATAGCACAAACAAAGCTTTATTTGGGGCTGAAAAGAAAGCATGTATTTGCTGCTCTTGTACTTTTGGCGGTTAACTGTTATGTGTATTTAAACCATATTACGATAAATATGCCACTAAATGCAATAAGAATATTTGTAGTAGCAAATTTAGTGTCAGCTATTTGTTTTTATTTAATATCAAAAACAGAAGTTAATTGTTTGTTGAGGGTAATGGGGGAGAACACTTTACAGATTTATGTAATTCACTGCTTTGTTACTGCAGGATTGAGGCTGGTATTTAAGGTTGCAGGTATAAACAGTTTGTTTTTATATATGATTGTCGGAACTATTTTAGGTGTGCTTATTCCTGTGGTTATTGCTAAAATTTGCACTAGGATTTATTGCCTTAATTTTGTTTTTCAACCGACTAAAACTATACAACGTTTAAGGAGCTGCTAATAATTAATGGATATTAAAATCTTAGTTGCAACACATAAGGCATATTGGATGCCTGAAGATGATGTTTACATGCCAGTGCATGTAGGCAGGGAAGGAAAACAGGATTTAGGCTTTACCGGTGATAATACCGGTGATAATATTTCGCTTAAAAATGCTAATTACTGTGAACTTACAGGCCTTTATTGGGCTTGGAAGAATTTACAGTGTGATTATGTTGGCTTGTGCCATTATCGCAGATATTTTGCCGATGGTCATCATGGAAGTGATTTAGATGCCAAAAAAACAGCGATTTTCCATAGGGCAGATTATGAAAAATTGCTGCAAAGCTATGATGTAATTTTGCCGAAAAAGCGTAATTATTATATTGAAACTGTGCGCAGCCAATATGAGCATGCGCATAATAAGCGCGATTTAGACGGGGTGGAACAGATAATTGCAGAGCGCTATCCGGAGTATAGCGATGCTTTTGCAAAGGTGATGGGCAGGACTAAGCTGCATATTTTGAATATGTTTGCTATGAAGAAGGAGCTCTTTGACGAGTATTGTTCATGGCTTTTTGATATTCTTTTCGAATTGGAGAAGAGGATCGATATCAGCAGTTATAATCAGTATGAAGCTAGGGTATTTGGCTTTTTGAGTGAAAGGCTTTTTAACGTGTGGTTAGAAAAGAAACAACTGAAGGTTGCGGAAGCAGATGTTGTTTTTTTAGAGAAGATTAATTGGCTTGATAAAGGCTGGAAGTTTTTGATGAGAAAGGTTAAGGGGTAAAGATGAATTGCAATAACCCTTTAGTTACAGTAATAGTTCCCGTGTATAAGGTTGAGCCTTATTTAAGAAGATGCTTAGATTCTATAGTGAACCAAACCTATAAAAATTTAGAAATCATTCTTATAGATGATGGCTCTCCGGATAATTGTGGCGTTATTTGTGATGAATATGCTGAAATTGATAAACGTATTAAGGTTATTCATAAGAAAAATGGCGGGTTAAGTAGTGCCAGAAATGTTGGTTTAGATGTTTTTAAAGGAGAGTATGTTTCGTTTGTTGACTCCGATGATGTTGTTTCTTTAGATATGATAGAATATCTTTATGATTTGTTAAGTGATAATAATGCGGAGATCTCAGTTTGTTTACATGAAATAGTTAGAGATAATCATAGATGGATTTCTTTTAAAAATGTTAATAATCAAACAGTAACGCCCAAAGAGTGCATAAAAAAATTGTTATATAATGATGGAGTTGATACATCTGCATGGGCAAAGTTATACAAAGCAAGTTTGTTTAATAACGTTAGATACCCTCAGGGGAAGCTTTTTGAAGATATTGCTACAACATATAAGCTTTTTTTTAATGCTAATCGTATTGCATTGGGGAATGAAGCTAAATATAGTTATATTTTAAGAAACAGTTCGATAGTTGGTTCTTCCTTTAATGAAAAGAAATTGGATTTGCTAGAGATGACTGACGAAATGGGAAGAAATGTTTTAAATGTATATCCCGATTTATCTAAAGCTGTATTACGCAGAAGAGTATATGCTAGGTTTAGTACACTAAATCAATTAGCTAGATGTGTGGATCGTAAAAAAGAGAAAAATTGTATTATAAAATTCATAAAAGATAATACAAGAGAAATTTTGCTTAATAATGAAGTTTGTTTAAAAGATAAAGTTGCAAGTATTCTTCTCAATGTGAATTATAATTTATATAAATTTATATGGGATAAATTTGGCAAAAAATAATCTTTTGTTAAATAACACAAGAGGATGATAATAAATGAAGCAACTAAGTAGTAAAGAAATAAAAAAAATAGAGTTAAAAATCTTGCTGAATTTTAATGAGTTTTGTCGAGAAAATAATCTTAGATATTATCTTGCTGGAGGGACTCTTTTAGGTGCGATTCGTCATAAAGGCTTTATTCCTTGGGACGATGATATTGATGTATGTATGCCTAGACCTGATTATGAGAGATTTATTAGGTCATACTCTCAAGCACAATCTTGCTATGAATTAAAGTCTAATTATCTAAAGAATTTTTCTGCACCATTTACTAAAGTTATTGATATTAGAACTAAGGTGCTATCTCAGTTTAACGAAAGTGATGTTGATACTAATCTTTGGATTGATATTTTCCCTGTTGATGGGTTGCCCGAGAACTTAACTGAAGTACAAAATATATATGATAAGTGTAATTTTTACAGAACTGTACTTAATTTAAGCAGTGCTAAACTTGGTGAAGGCAAAACAGCTTTTAGAAAATATAGCAAGTATTTACTAAAACCGTTGGCACAAATCTATGGTAAAAAAAGATGCATTGATAAAATTGAACAAATCGCTTCTCGATATCCATATGAAACATCAAAATATGTTGGCGCTATAACTTGGGGGTTATATGGTGTTGGCGAGCGTATGTTAAAGAGTGAATTTGAAAAAGAAGTTGAAGTAGAGTTTGAAGGTCATAAGTTTCCCGCATTTTCTTGTTGGGACAGTTACTTAAAAGGGCTTTATGGAGACTATATGCAGCTGCCGCCGGTAGAAAAGCGTAAAACGCATGACATGGTGGCATATTTACTTGATGAGGATGATGTCAAATAAATGTCATGCGTGAGAGCGTGTATACAAATTGATAGAAGAGATTTGCAATGAGAAAAAATAACAACTAAAGGGGATTTTATCATGAAAAATAAAACTCTACTTTCGGAACCATTAGGTAAAGAAAGCTTACAAAGGTATATTGAGATTGCTTACAAAAAGCTCAAAAACAGTGTTTTCTATGATAAATCCAATGTTATTACACGTAATGCTCTTGTAGAATTTGAAGGGGAAGATAGTACAAAATTAGATGAAAAGCTTAAAAATTTAACTGAGAATATTTTTACTGGAAGCTTCTATGAAAGTCAACAGGAAAATATCTTAGAAAATATAAATATTATTACTCTTCCCAAACATCTTAAAGAAGAGAAGTATAAAACTGATGAACAACGAAATGCTCCTCAAAGTAATGTCATTTTCAATAAGCATCTAAACGAGAATATTAATATAAAAGACTTTCAATATATGATTAATATGCCGATAGAAGGACATATTTTAGGTGTCTTATGGATTTTACTCATTGGTCGCTATCTTGATGAAGATGGCAAAATGTACAAGCATTCTTATGGAAATAGATTACGCAAAAGTCTTTTTAAAGAAAATAAGGATACTACGTATTATCCAGGACTGTTTGAGCCTTACTTTTCTCAATATACAACTTGGCGTGATAATGGTATAAGTATTGCTAAAGAGCATCTAGATAAAGGTGATGATATTATCATCCTTACGATGGATTTGCAGCGCTATTATTATTCCGTAAATTATCAAAAAGAAGAGTTTGACAAGATTTTTGATAATTTGGCAGTAGAAAATGGTCACACCAAATCCGAAACGAGTAAGGGAAAAACAGAAGGAAATAATACAGAATTAGGTGAGAAAGACTTAAAAACAGAGGAAGGCAATACAAAATTCGACAATCTAGATATATTACAAAATCTTCATGGTTTTATCTTTAGAGTAATAGAAAGATATTCATTTAAATTGCGTAGTGAATGTGAGGGAGAAGGTTTATGGACTACAAAAGAAAATGGTAAGAAAACTGGTGAAGAGCAAGCTAATAATGTTCTTCCTATAGGTTTTTTACCATCTAGTATTTTAGCTAACTATCGCCTCAATGTTTTAGATCAGCAGATTAATAGTCGTTGGAATCCCTTATATTATGGTCGCTATGTAGATGATATTATTATCGTTGATAAGGTAGAAAAAAATAGCGAGTTGTATAAGCTGATTTACAAGCGTGGCACTGAAGCATCAAAAATCATTAAGCTATATTTGACAAATTGTAATGCTAAAAAATGTGAGCCTTGTATTAATGAATCAAAAAGGTCTTTGTTTTGCTATAACGATATTGAACATACTAAAGGTGATTCAACTGCAAAAAGTAGTACTAATGAAAGTAAAAACGATAGTAATGAACAAACAAAAAAAGATAAGGATTATTATTATCTAAACCATAAACTTTTTAATGTTTCTCCTGATGTGCAAGGTGATAATGGTAACAATAATACTACCGAAATACAGTTTAACGGCAATGTGCTTATAAAGGTACAAAACAAAAAGGTTCGCTTATTTGTTTTTAACTCAGGGTCTTCTGATATGCTGTTAAGCTATTTTCAAAATGAGATCTTGAAGAATTCTAGTGAGTTTAGATTTTTAGCACCAGCAGATACGGTTAATAGTGTTGGTGCTTATTGCAAGCTTTTTAATGTTAATTATGCTGATAGTATCAATAAAATAAGCTCGTTAAAGGATATAGCGATAAACAAATTTGAGCTATCTAAATTCTTAGGTAAGCAGATGTCTATTAGCCTGCTTACAAAGAGCAAAAAAAATCCTAACTTTAGTGAACTCTTGAAGCTCATGGTAGATGATATTTTATTGGATAATTATCTGCTATGGGAAAGGATTTTAGAAGTATTAGTATTACGACAGGATTATGCTAATCTGCTGTTGTTTACACGTAATATAGTAGCTTGTTTGCAGAAATTAGCTTATGAAAATAAGCCTTTATCTAGAAAAGCTAAAGTGTGCAGGCGAGATTTAGTAAGAGTCTTTTATGCTGATTTATGCAGAGTAATGGCACTGGTTTGGGGAGGCAAGTCAGAGAAAATTATCAAGCAGGTTTGTGAGATTTTTAAGCAAGTAAAGCTTGAAAATAGCAATACTGATATTAATATTAATTTTAATTCCAATATAGATACTACATTTGATGAAAAAGCTATATTTAGTTTTAGAAAGCTATATTGCTATTCACGTATGCTAAATAAATATATGCTTCCGCTATGCTTAGAAAGCCTTATAGATAAGCTTCATGATACATTCAGTGTAATGGAAGAACCACTAGAGAAACATGAGCAGCTTTTACTTTTTGATTTTAAGACTAACCTAAATTTAATCAGTAATACTGGTTTAGCTAAGGATGCTTACTATTATTGTCCTACAGTTATAACACCGCAGGAATTGAATTTTGCAATGTATACAGCGGGGATGAATAATGGTGAGGAAAAAATCTATAATGATGATGAGGACATAGATAAAAATATTAATAAATACTATGCTTTACTAAATTATCATTACGATATTGATGCTAATGGAGAAAGTAAATATCACTTCGACGGAGACAAACTAGAAGACATAATTAGCGTTATGTCAACATCCGCAGAGAAGGAACAAGCATCTTCTAGCAATGATGGTATAAGTAAAACATTTGTAGCTATCAAAGGAGAAGGCAAGACTACTTTGCGTGTTGCAATAGCTAATACAAAAATATCTGGACATGATTTCGTAGATGTATTACAGGGCTTTTATAATCGGAAATTAGAACGATACGAAAAGCTTGAAGAAATTCTACGGATGGCTGTTAAAGAAAAAGTGGATATGATAGTTTTTCCAGAATGTTACTTGCCTTATGAGTGGCTGCCTAGATTAACTAAGTTTAGTGCTACAAATAAGATAACAGTGATTTCAGGAATTGAGATCATACCACGAAGCAGAGCTAAGGTGGAAGCGCATCAAAAAGATATTTTTAATTTGACGGTAGCTATATTGCCTTACCAAGTTAATACTTATAGCTTTGCACATGTAACCTTCCATAAAAAAATATACTTTTCACCCGAAGAACGGAGATTAGTAGAGCAATATGATCATTGTGCCTGTGAAGGAAAGACCTTACATATGTTTCATTGGCAAGATGTCTTCTTTTCCGTCTATTGTTGCTTTGAAATAGCTTCAATTCATTTACGCAGTGCTTTTAAAAACTACCTGGATTTAGTTATAGCAGTGGAATGCAATAAAGATGTTAACTATTTTTCTAGTGTTATGGAATCACTGTGTAGAGATATGCATTGCTACTGCCTACAGGTAAATTCTTCTGACTATGGTGATAGTAGGTTAATTAGACCAACTAGCTCTGCGCAGATGAATATGATGCGTGTCAAGGGTGGACGCAATGAAGCGATTTTAGTAGAAGAGCTGGATGTTGATGTTTTGAGGAAAATTCAGCGTAAAAAATATGATGGCATAAAAAGCGATAGGAATATATTTAAACCAACACCACCAGGTTTTGATATAAGTATCGTGGATGCAAAGCTTCATAAACGTTTGGAGAAGAGAATTAAAGAAGAATTTGAAAAACAAGATAGGCAAGAAAAAAAGGAATGATTTTATGAACATAGCAGTAATTTTAGCAGGCGGTGTAGGTAATCGCTTGGGAATGAACAAACCAAAACAATTTTTAAAGGTGGCGGGAAAAACCGTATTTGAGCATACAGTTGATGCTTTTCAGAAGCATAATAAGATTGACGAAATCTTTGTAGTTATGCATGCCAGTTATGTGCATGACGCAGAAGATATGGTTATGAAAAATAATTGGACAAAGGTCAAGAAGGTGCTCAATGGTGGTAGTGAACGCTATGAAAGTAGCCTTGCTGCTATTAATGCCTGTGTTGATGAAAATGTTAACTTAATTTTTCATGATGCAGTACGTCCTTTGGTTAGTGAACGCATTATTGATGATGTTGTGGAAGCCTTAGCACAATATGACGCAGTAGATGTTGCTGTTCCAGCGGTTGATACTATCATTGCTTTAGATGAAAGTAAGAAGTTTATCAAGGATATTCCAAATAGAAATTTTTTGAATCGTGGGCAGACACCTCAAGGCTTTAAGTATCAGATTATCAAGCAAGCCTATGATATTGCTTTGCAGGATCCTGATTTTACAGCAACGGATGATTGTGGCATTGTACGCAAATATTTGCCAGAAGTTCCAGTATATGTGGTTGATGGGGAAGAGCGTAATGTTAAGCTTACCTATCCAGAGGATATCTATTTATTGGATAAGTTGTTCCAGTTAAAATCAGCTACATTGAGTGATGCCATTAATTTACATGATTTACAGGATAAGGTAATGGTTGTTTTTGGTGGTAATTCTGGTATTGGTAAAGATATGGTGGAGATTGCTAGACAGTATGGTGCGAAAGCTTATGCTTTTTCGCGTTCAGCAACAGGCACAGATATAGTTGATGTAGCTTCTGTAGAGAAGGCACTTGCTGATGTTTGTCAACAAGAAGGAAAAATTGACTATGTTGTTAATTCTGCTGCTATTTTGAACAAAGAGCCATTGATGCACCTGGATGCAGATACGATTAAGCGAATTATTGACATTAATTATCTTGGTATGGTTAATGTGACACGAGCAGCCTATGAGTATGTAAAGAAGAGCAAGGGACAGCTTTTGCAATTTACCTCTAGCTCCTATACTCGTGGTAGAGCTTACTATTCTTTGTATTCTTCTACGAAAGCTGCTGTGGTAAATTTTGTGCAGGCCATGGCCGAAGAGTGGGAAGAGGATGGGATTCGTATGAACTGTATCAATCCTCAGAGAACTAAAACTCCTATGCGTGTAGCAAACTTTGGCATTGAACCGGATAATACGTTATTGAAATCTGAAGATGTTGCAGTAGTATCACTAAAAACTTTGCTGAGTGGTTTTACTGGTGAAGTTGTGGATGTTAAGATAAAGTAGAGGTAAGAAATGCCGGTAATAAGTGTAATTGTACCTGTATACAATGCCGAAAAATATCTTCGTGAATGTTTAGATAGTATTGTTAATCAGACATACAAAAATATAGAAATTATACTTGTCGATGACGGTAGCACTGATGGTAGTAGTGCTATTTGTGATGAGTATGCTGATAAAGATGTTCGTATCAAGGTTTATCATATTCCTAATGGTGGGGTATCGAATGCTAGAAACTTGGGAATTAATAATGCTAATGGTGAATATTTAATGTTTGTTGATTCAGATGATATTATATTACCGTATGTTGTTGAGCGTGCAATAAAGCTAGCTTTAGAACATAATGCGGATATTGTATATGGATTGGTAAAAGTATTTGATACTTCATTATGCTTACCTAAAGAATTAAGTGATGAAAGTAATGTGCTATCAGATAAACGAAGAATAAATTTGGCACAGAATATGTTTGATTTACATGATAAGGGTTTCCAAACTATGCATGGTTATATTAGCAGAGGACCGGTAGCTCGTTTAGTAAGAAGCAGTTTGGCTCAAAAGTATTTGTTTCACAAAGATATTGTTTTGGGAGAAGATGGTGTATGGAATATTGAGTTGTTGGGTAGCATGCCTAAAAGTGTTATCGATTTTAATCTGTGGTACGGATATCGGAGGTTAATGGAATCTGCATCGCATAAATATAGGTTAACTGCGAAGCAGGATTATACTAATATGATGGCGAAACATTTAATATTAGCAGAAAGAATCAATGCTGGTGAGTTTTGCTTTAATCGAGCATGGGAAAGTATTATGGGGTTGTGTGATGCATATTATCTGCACTCAGAATATTCTAATACAATTACATTTGCAACTAAAGATTTAGGTAATTTACTTAAGCAATATCCGTGGAATAGAATTTTTAATTTGAAATGTGCAAGCAGAGCTGGGTTAAAAGGAATAGTGAAATGGTTGATAATTAAGCTGAATCTGGCTTTAAAATTTAAGATTTTTAAAAATAAATTAAAAAATTCGGGGGGGGGGTAAAACGCTCCGTTGATTTTGAATTGGATTATACTTATGTAGAAATGGCAGGTGTTCTGCCATGCTGATAAGTGTAATTGTACCTGTATACAATGCAGAAAAATATCTTTGTACATGTTTAGATAGTATTGTTAATCAGACATACAAAAATTTAGAAATTATACTTGTCGATGACGGCAGCACTGATAGTAGTGGTGCTATTTGTGATGAGTATGCTGATAAGGATGTTCGTATAAAGGTTATTCATTCTACTAACAAAGGAGTGACTGCTGCAAGAATAAATGCTTTTGAGACTTCTAGTGGTGATTACATAACATTTGTTGACGCTGATGATTTTTTGGACTGTAATATGTTTAAAAAAATGTTAAATACAATTATGGAAGACAACACTGATATAATAGTATGTCAGTATATTAACTATGATAGTAAAACTCAAAAGCAAGAAAAGTCTATGCTTAGACCACCTATAGGGATATATTACAAAGAAGATATAGTTCGCCTGTTAAAAAAGAATTTTCTGTATAACGAAAAAACAGGTATGGCTGAGATGCCACCTTTTTTATGTGCCAAATTGATAAAAAGAGAATTTGTACAGGAAATTTTAAATGTAGAAATAGGATTATCTTACAATGAAGATCAAGTAGGCATTTTTACTTTATTGTTAAGAATAAATTCGATGTCTATAATACAAGATTATTTTTATTATTATAGACATCATTCTGTTCAAGCAACGGCTGTGTATAATGATAGGTTGTGGGAAAGAATAGCTGATTCTATGCAAAGATTTAGAGAGTTAGATAGGAGCAATTATTTAGTAATTCAATTACCACAAAAATGCTTTATGATGCTTTTTGAGTGCACAACAAAAGCAATAAAATGTGGAATTAATATTAAGATTGTTAATAAAGAAATAGGTAAGTATCTATCGTGTTTGCCGAATACTATAGATGCGAAATTCTGTAAGAGAAAAAATAAAATAAAAGTTTTTATTGTAAAATATAGGATGACCATTGCTTTGAAATATATTTTTTTTCTTAAAAAATTGTTTGGTCATTAACTAAGGAGTATGTGAATCATGAAGAAAGTCCAGTGTTTTAATATCTTTTTATATATATTAATTTTTACCCTCATCTTCAACAACATCCCTAAACCCATACAGCTAAATTTTCTAGGCGGACCGGTAGGCAGCAAGCTGGTTGTGTATCCGCTTATTGCAGCTTTTGCTTATACATTCTATTGCCAATATAAGTGTAAAAATGTTTTCGTAGATATTAAGCCATTTTTAAAGTACATTCTTGTCTTTATCTCAATCATGCTTCTTTCTACCATAGTAGGCTTATTCAATTATCCGTATTACGATTTAGTTCTCAATGGACCGGTAAACCAAATTGAAAAGTTACCGAAGGTATTAGCTTTTTGCCATGCACATGGTGTTGATGTAGATAGCAAATTATTAATGCAGGCGTGGATTATTGCTCGTCAGCTTAAGGGTGTACTGATGGAAGCATTTTGGTGCTTTGGTGGTGCGTATATTATTTATTGTCTAATCCGTAATGAAAAAAAATGTGCGTTGAATGTTATCGGTAAAGCTATTTTGTGTTCTGCAGTAATTATTATTGCTTATAGCGTAATTGAACTTGGTTGGCTTGCTAATAGTAATGCAGCTGGTAAAATATTAAGCACTATTAATCCTTATATACATTCTATAAAAGATGATGGTAAATGGTGGCCTCCACTGCTGTGGAATTCTCAATTGCGGTCTATTTTTGCAGAACCGTCATATTATGGTATATATATGGCTTTTGTCTTGCCCTGGTTTTGGTATGAAATTTATAACCAAAAATCAAAGCTTTATATGGCGGTAACATTCATTCTTACTTTCTTTTTGTTTCTCACCAAAGCAAGAACTGCTTTTGTACTTCATCTTGGTGAACTGGTGATTTTTACATTATGTATCATTTGCTTTTCTAACAGAAGTAAAGAGATGCTTAAACATTGGGGAAAAATAATAGCGGTAAGCTGCGCAGCATTTTTAGCCGGAAATATATTTATTAATCAATGCATGGTAACAAAGCAATCTAAACCGCTATCTATAGAAAAATCTATGACTCAATATGTTGAAAGCAATGCTGCTTCTTTAGCAAAACCTGATCAACGCAGTAATCGTGCGCGTTATTCTGTAATGGAAGCAGATTTCAAGATAGGTTTAGTGCATCCCGTGATTGGTGTCGGCAAAGGTTTGCGCAGCAGTTATATGCCTGATTATTTCTCGGAAAAAGCATTTCAAAATGGTGAAGTAAAAATGTGGTTAAGCTTCCGAGAAAAGATGGGTATTATGCGTTCCGGTTTTCCTAGACTTGGCGAATATACAACCAGATTTGCAGAAAGTGGTATATTAGGCTTAGGAATTTTCCTGTTGCCGATAGTTGTCTTGTTGCGAAAACTTTACAGAAAGCTTAAAATGAGTAAAGATAAAATGCCCTATATTGCTTTTACGGTATCATTTTGCGGCATATTGGCAGCAGGCATAGGCGATAGTTTGAACATAACCTATTGCTATTGGTTTTTATTGGGCTTAGGTTATGCAATGTGTGTTGATGCCAGGAAAGTGAAATAAGAATAGTTTGTGGAGTTTTATACAATGAAAAATAATGTTAGAAATAGTTTTTACGAGCAAAATTTAAAAGGATTAAAAGTTTTGGTATTAGCTCCACATCAAGACGACGAGATAAATATTGCAGGTAATACTATTGCCAATCTTGTTAATTGTGGGGCAGATGTTAAGGTATGTTTTAGTACCAATGGGGATTATACTTTACCTGCAAGTGTTAGAATAAGAGAAGCTGTAGCATCTTTAAAAAAGTTAGGATGTAATAAGCAAAATATTTACTTTTTGGGTTATGGAGATACCCTAAATGGTAGTTTTAAAAGTCATATCTTTTATAATAAAAATGATGTTGTAAAATCTAAAGCAGGTTATAGTGAAACGTATGGCGTAGAAGAGATATCAGATTATGCGTATATAAAATCAGGAAAACATAGTAAATATAATGCCAATAATTTCTGTAAAGATCTAAAAAATATAATCTTAGACGTTGTACCAGATATTATTATATGCGTTGATTTAGATACACATGCTGATCATAGGATGCTTTCTTTATCTTTTGATGAAGTAATGGGTAAGATATTACGTGAGAATAATAGCTATACGCCGTTAATATTGAAGCGTTTTGCGTATGATTTAGCCTACTTTGCTATACAAGATTTTTATGATTTTAATATAAAACAAAACAAGAATCCTATTTTAAATCATGAACGTTGTATTCAGCAATTCATTGATAAAGCATATTATTCATGGAATGATAGATGGCGAATGCCTGTTATTAAAAATGAGTATGGTAACTTTGTGTTTAGCAAAAAGCTTACTCAAGCTTTGTTTTGTCATAAGTCACAATCAGCAGCAATGAAAGCACTGGGAATTATTAATTCTGATGAAGTCTTTTTTGAGCGTAGAAGTGATTCACTATCGTATAAAGCTACAGTACAAGTTAGTTCTGGAAAAGGAGCACATCTTAAAGATTTTAAAATATTAAATTTAACAGATATAGATGCGCAGTATATAAAGTTTGATAATTACTTATGGCAACCTGAAGCTGATGATAAAGATAAGAAAGCTACTTTTATTTGGGATGAAAAACAGGATGTACGATTTATTCGTATATATGGTAATCTGGAAGATACAGGATATATCAAAAGTTTATTAATAAGCTTTGATAATGGGTTTCAGATTAAAACAAATAGATTACCTAAGGATGGTTTACCTTTAGAATTAGAAATACCAAGACAAATTGTTAATAGCTGTACCATACAAATCTTAGATGTGGAAGGATATGGCTATGGCATTTCTGAATGCGAATTTTTTTCTACAAAAGAAGTTAAAAATATTTTACCCGCTTTTCTGAAGATTACAATTGAAGATAATTTTGTATATAAGTATATTATGTCAGCAGATTGTACTGAAGTAGCATTGGGTATATATACATCTAATATTGAAAAAGAAATAAAATTTAGTGTTATAAAAGGAGACGCAGAAATAAATAACCAAAAATTATATTTAAAAAAAGACAATTTTGCAGTCATTAGAGCAGAAGATGTATCTGGAAAAGCATATGATCAGATTGTTATCTGTAGAGAAGCAAAATGGAAATTAATTACTATTCAATTACTTCAAAAAGTTGAAAAAATAGTTTTTATTGGTTATTGCAGATTATGTCGAAAATCATTTTTTTATAAACAGAATGGATTTAAAAAAACGCTCATGTCGTTAATAAAAAAATTATAAGGAAGCAACTTAGACATAACCTATTGCTATAGGTTTTTATTGGGCTTAGGTTATGCAATGTGCTGTGATAACACCAGGAAAAGAAAAGGAAGCTAATGAATCAGCGTAAATTAGGAATCTTAATCAGTTATCTGAATATCGTTCTCCAGGCGGTAATAGGCTTTGCCTATGTGCCAATTCTTTTGCACTTCATTGGCAAAAGTGAATATGGCTTGTACCAGCTTATAGGATCTTTTATTGCATATTTTTCTGTCATGGATTTTGGCCTAACTACTGCCGTAGTGCGCTTTTATACCAAATACAAGACCTTGCAGGATAAGGTTAACATGGAAAACATCTTGGCAATCGCCATGCGTGCTTATGCGGTAATTACGGTGTTTTTATTTATCCTTGGCTGTGCCTTTTATGCCTTTATTCCGGAAATGTTTGCCAAAAGTATGACCGCAGCGGAAATATCCTCGGCACAAAAGCTGTTTATCCTGTTGCTGTTTAACATGGTGATAACTATTTCCACCATGATTTTTAGAGCAGTAATTAACGCCCATGAACGTTTCCTCTTCCTTAAGGGCTTGGAAACGGTGCAACTTGTTTTGCAGCCTGTATTAGTTGTATTGGTGCTGCAAAGCTTGCCCAGTGCATTGGCTGTTGCAGGGGTGCAAACTGTGCTGAATATATTTTTAATCATAGCACGCATATACTATTGCTTTGCTAAGCTGCGTATCAGAATTCATTATCACTTTTGGGATAATGAAATGTTCAATGGTTTTAAAAAGCTGGCATTAAGCGTGTTTATTGAAAGAATAATAGACCAGGTATTTTTTAAAACCAATCAGGTAATACTTGGCGTAGTCAGTGGAACGGGCGCAGTTGTAGTATATTCTATTTCGTCGCTTATTTACATGAACTACATGGCACTTTCTACAGCAATCTCCGGTGTATATCTGCCACATGTGACGGAACTTATTGCCAAGAATGAGCCTGTCAGCAAGCTTACGGACTTATTTATCAGAATAGGACGTTTGCAGTATTTTTTACTGGCGTTAGTTGCCAGCGGCTTTATCATTTTCGGCAGGCAGTTTGTTCATATATGGGCCGGGGATAGCTTTGACGAAGCATATTATATTACGCTTTTGATTATCCTTCCGTTCACCATTGATCTTATCCAGAATATCGGTCTCGCAATTTTGCAGGCGCAGAACCAATATGATTTCAGAGCAAAGGTATACTTTGTCATGGGTATATTTAATTTGTGTCTGGCGATACCGTTGGCAATAAAATATGGCGGCATTGGCTGTGCGTTTGCAACCGGTTTGGCTATGTTTATCGGCAATGGTTTGATTATGAACTGGTATTATCTGAAAATCACTAAATTAGATATCGCCAGATTTTGGCGTGAAATAGGCAGAATAAGCCTTCCGGTAGCAGTACTGACTGTTATAGGCTGGCTGTTGAACTCCCTGCTGCCGGCAAATAGCAAATTGCTTTTTGCGGCAAGTATAGCAGTATATACATTGTTGTATGTAATTATAACTTACATGTTTGCTATGAATGATGAAGAAAAAAGCAAGCTGCGCAGAGTACTTCGCAGATAATGAAGCCTTTGATAAAAAATCATAAAATACTTTTACTGTAAGCAAGTGAAATTGTATATTAATTTTAGAGAAAGCTGGTGCTGAGAAATGAACATCTTACTCGCTGGCGGTGCAGGCTACATTGGCTCGCATACTGCTGTAGAACTTTTGAACGCAGGGCATAACGTAGTTATTGTTGATGACTACAGCAATAGCAGCCCCGTTGTTATTGAACGCATTGAACAAATTACCGGCAAAAAAGTTATTGCATATGAAGCAGATGTAAAAGACAAAGCTGCTATGCGTAAAGTATTTGGTGAAAATAAGTTGGAGTGTGTAATTCATTTTGCCGGCTTAAAAGCTGTGGGTGAATCTGTGCAGCAGCCTGTTCGCTATTATCGTAATAATATTGATACAACACTTACTCTTTTGGAATGTATGCAGGAAGCAGATGTAAAATGTATTGTATTCTCTTCTTCGGCAACCGTGTATGGGGAAGAAAACAAAATTCCTTATGTAGAAACTATGAAGCGTGGCAGCTGCAGCAATCCCTACGGCTGGACAAAAGTGATGATGGAAGAAATTCTTGAAGATGCAACGGTTGCAGATAAGGATTTAAGCGTAGTGCTTTTGCGCTATTTTAACCCTATAGGCGCACATGATTCCGGCATGCTTGGTGAAGATCCGCAAGGCATCCCCAATAATCTTATGCCTTATATAGCACAGGTGGCAGTCGGCAGACGTGATAAGCTTACTGTTTTTGGCGGAGATTACCCAACTCCGGACGGAACCTGTCGCAGAGATTATATTCATGTAATGGATTTGGCAAATGGGCATTTAAAAGCTGTAGAATATGCTGCGCAGAATAAAGGTACGGAAGTGTTCAACCTCGGTACCGGCACACCATATAGCGTATTGGAAATTATTAAAGCATTTGATAATGCGAGCGGTGTAAATATCAAATACGAAATCGGTCCGCGCAGAGCAGGTGATTTGCCGGAATTCTGGGCTAATGCTGATAAAGCTGCTAATGTGTTAGGCTGGAAAACAGTACGTACATTAGAGGATATGTGTAAGGATACTTGGAAATGGCAAAGTATGAATCCTCAAGGCTATAGAAAATAAAAGTTAGGAGAGAATGGAAATGAAACCAATCACTAAAGCAGTCATCCCCGCTGCAGGCTTAGGCACTCGCTTTTTGCCTGCCACCAAAGCTTGTCCAAAGGAAATGCTCCCTATTGTAGATAAGCTCACAATTCAATATATCATTGAAGAAGCACTTGCTTCCGGTATTATGGATATTATTATTATAAGCGGTCACAATAAGCGAGCTATTGAAGATCATTTCGACCGTAATCCGGAATTAGAGTTAAATTTGGAAGAACATGGTAAAGCTGACTTGCTGGAGCAAGTGAAAGCTATAGCTGATATTAATATACACTATATTCGCCAAAAAGAACCTAAAGGCTTAGGACATGCTATTTTGTGTGCTAAATCCTTCGTGGGTGATGAGCCTTTTGCGGTGCTTTTGGGTGATGATGTTGTGTATAATGACGAAAACCCTTGTCTTAAACAGCTGATTGATGTTTATAATACATATGGCGGCAGTGTACTTGGATGCCAGACCGTACCGCAAGAAAAGGTTTCTTCGTATGGTATTGTTGCAAGTGAAGCTACTGCTGCTGAGCGTATTTTCAAAGTAACCGACATGGTAGAAAAGCCTGCAGTGGATGAAGCTCCCAGTCGTTTAGCTGTGCTTGGACGCTATGTTATTACTCCGGAGATCTTTTCCATTTTGGAGCGTACTGAACCTGGCCGCGGCGGTGAAATTCAACTGACAGACGCACTGAAGGTGCTTGCAAAACAGCAAAACATGTATGCGTATGATTTTATTGGCAGACGCTATGATGTTGGCGACAAGCAAGGATATCTGGAAGCAACGGTGGAGTATGCGCTGAGAAGAGAAGATTTAAAGGACAAGTTTTTGGAGTATTTGAAGAAGATAGTAAAATAAGGCAATTGTCCAAGTTTGGGGAATTTGACTAGTCCAAATTTTGTAGTTCCTCAATCGTATCCTCTTGAATGTTAAGTATATTTGTGATAAACTGACCCATAGAAAAAATTAAATAGTTTCTTATACAAGAGGAGTGCTTTTTTTGTTAACAAAATCTGATAAATACTGTGGTAGCGCTATAACAGTTTTTGCGTTGATATCTTATGTTTCCATTGCTATAGGGAATGTGATGCTTGGTATAGCGACATTATGCTTTTTTGTTTATTTGTTAAAGAACAGAAACGCGATATATATAATAGATAAAAAATATTATCTTGCTATTGCTGTTTTCGTATTTACTATGTTTGTTTCAGCACTTGCTAGCGGAGATATTGGCAAAGGCTTAAAGGTATGGAGCGATTTATGGTTATGGCGTCTGATGCCGTTTTTTATTGTTACTTTGGCAATAAAAGAAGCAGAGACTGCTAAAAAAATATTAGTCTTTTCAATTATTGGTATTACAGTCGGCGGATTGTATTTGATATATCAAGGACTTGTGGTTCATATTCGTGCTGCCGGTTTTTTTGGGCATCCCATGACATTTGCCGGTTATTTTTGCATATATCTGCCAATACTTTTTATAGGTTTTCTGGAGAAGAATATATCTGGAAGATGGCAGTGGTTAGCAGGGTGTTTATTTATATTGAATTCTGTTGCTCTGATGTTTAACTTAACAAGAGGAGCTTGGTTGGCAGTAGCTTTTGTTGTTTTACTAATATTAATTTATTATATCTTAAAATACAATAAATTAGCAGTGCTCAGTTTAATAGTATTAATTGCTTTTGGCGCAAGCATAAGTTCCTATCATCCATTTATCAAACGTCTTGATTCAATTACCGATACAAATTATCAGTCGAATACTGAGCGTATTTTAATATGGCACAGTGCGTTTAATATGTTTAAAGATCATCCTATAACCGGTGTTGGGTTAGGACAGTATAAAGATAATTATCAGCATAAGTATATTTCTCATAAAGCAAAAGAGCCTAAGCTTAGCCATGCACACAATAATTTTATGCAAATGCTTGCAGAAAACGGCATTATTGGATTCGCAGGTTTTCTTACATTAATTTTCTGCTTTATATTTTATTCCTTTAAACGCTTCATTCAAGAGAATAATCCTTATGCTTTAATGATGTGCGTTTCCAGTTTAGCTTTAGTTTTACAAGGAATGACAGAATATAACTTTGGTAATTCTGCTGTTATGAAAAGCTTTTGGTTGGTACAAGGATGTTTGTTGGTATTGAGTGCGAATTGGAAGAAATCGCAAATTGCAAGAAATGAAGATTTATGAGGCTGGGACAAAACGTAAGCCTCATAAAAAATCAGGAGTAAGCGTCAAAATAACAAGTAAGTATCGTAATACAACGTACACAAAAACCTCGCTATGCGCTTTGCGCATAAGCGAGGTTTTGACATTAAAGCTTTACTTATCTAATTTTGCATTATCCATAAATGCTGTGCCGAACTGAGTATAGTTCATTTCCGCACCGCGCAGGTCGGCGTATTCCAGCATTGCTTTGTCCAGCAGCGCCTTATCCAGCTTGCTGTTGTTCAGGCTGCTGTGACCTAGCTTGCTGCTGCGCAGGTCGGCCTCTGTAAAATCGCTGTGCTCCAGATGGGCACTGTACAGGTTAGCGCCATGAAAAATTGCGTTTTTCAGGCTGGCACGGCGCAGCCAGCTGTAGGGCAGGTTGGCAAAGCTGAAGTCTGCGTAGTCGGCCTGTACGCCGTCCATAGAAGCCTCTTGAGCTTTTACCTGCTGCAGATTAGCGTTCAGCAGATGTGCGCCACGCAGCTGGCAGCGGTTGAGATATGCTCCCTGCAGGCTGGCGTTGGTAAAATCGCTGCCGGAGGCATTGGCATAGCGGAAGTTGGCATATGCCAGATCAGCACCGCGCAGACTGGCGTTGGGCAACAGAGCGCTCTGGAAGCAGGCATCCTGCAGCTTGGCTTTGTCCAGCTTGGTAGCATCCAGACGTGCTTCCGTAAAATCGGTGTTGGTAAAATCGCGGCCGGATAAATCCATGCCCGATAAATCGGCACCGGAAAGGTCGCCGCCGGGGCAGCTTGCTCCGTTCAGTACCGCATTTAAATCGCTGTTATTGTAGGCAAAGGCTGCAGTGCTGAAGCTCATAGCCATAAGCGCAAGTACAGTCTTGCAAATAGAATTACGCATTTTGGCCTCCTGTATAGCTTGCTGCTTCATCAAACAAAAGCTCCAGCTGCTTGGGATCGTCCGGCAGACAGTCGATAATCTTCCAAGGCTTAACCTCGGCAAAATCCTCAGGCTTATAGCCGGAGCCTTCCAAAATAATCAGGCAGGGTGCACCGATGGCATTGGCACAGCGCACGTCGTTAGGTGTATCGCCGATAAAAATAAGCTCGTTGGGCTTGGCCTGCTCGTTTTGCATATACAGACGGTGGAAGGCAACCTTAGCCAGCATTTCGCGGTTTTCGCTGATTTCACCGAAGACGCTGTGTTCATGGTTAAAATATTGGTCCAGATCGAAATGCTGCAGCTTGAGATGGGCGCCGGTGCTGGTGTTGCCGGTAAGCAGGCAGTTGCAGTAACGGCTATCAGGCTGGCAGAAGTATTGCAGCGTTTTCTTTACATTCTTCAAAACACGGCCCTTGTGCAGCGGCAGCTGCTTGGGCAGCTCCATATGGTAGCGGATAAGCAGGCCTGCTGCTTCCGCACTGTTGCAGCGCCCGCGCAGACGGGTAACAACGCTTTTGATAATATCCGAGTCAGTGCGTCCTGCCAGGGACTTGTTGAAATCGAAGGCATCCAGAAAATAATAATCCTTGATAACCTTAATCATGGCATCCTTGCCGGCACCGCCGGAAAGAATAAGTGTGCCGTCTACATCCCACATTAAATACTTCATGTGAAAAATCTCCTTTGGTTTAAGAAAAAACAGGGGCTGTTCATACAACCCCTGGAAAAGTTTATCTTATAGTCCCGTTTAGATGCCACGGGGCTTGAGCATCATTTTTTTCAGTTGAGCGCCGACGTTTTTAGTAACGTTCTGAGTGCGACGGATGAATTTGATATTGGAGCGGTGGTTGGGCTTCATATCGTATTTGCTGCCGAAATCGCCGCGGTCCAGCAGGGTAATCTTGGCTTTGTCGCAGTCAAAGGCGCTGCGCAGATAGCGTGCCATTCCCGCAGGGTCGGCATCATCATAGCAGCTGAAAATATCTGCCGCAATAAAACCGAGCTTAGGATATACATGCAGAGTTACATGACCTTGTTTGCAGAGTGCGGAGATGGAATATTCGCTCTGGCCTTCCTCCTGACAAACAAGCAGCTCGCGGCTGTTCATACGGTATTCATCGCAGCCTTCCTGCAGCAGAGTCTTTGCTTTTTCGGTGTCGTTGACTTCGTTTACGCCGCAGTTATACATATCTATGGCTATTAATTTTCCTGTAAATTTTTTGGGTTGCATGTGTAAAACTCCTCATGTTTATAATTACAATAATACAAAGCCGGTTCTGGCGCAGGGCGCTGATTTGCCGGAAACAATATATAGTGTATATCTCATTCAATTATAGCGAAAATTATAATACTTGTAAAGTCAAATTGCTATCCTAATTGAGAAAACTATGTTATAATAATAGCTATAGTAAAAACATTTGTTTTGTGTGGTGGTGAGAAAATGGAAAAGCTGGAAGCGATAGTTGATGATATAGTGTTTCAAAGCGATGACGGCATGTTCAGCGTGCTGCGTATGGAAAGCAAGGCACAGGGACGCTTTACTGCTGTTTATCATGGCAATGCGCCGTATATGGGCGAAAATGTGGCTATGGAGGGCAGCTGGATTGAGCATGCGAGATTCGGCAGACAATTTGATATACAGTCACTGCAGGTTTTGCAGCCGACTTCGGTAGCAGGCATTGAACGCTTTCTGGCTTCCGGCGCTGTGAAGGGCGTCGGCCCGGTGACGGCGGCAAGAATTGTGGAGGCCTTCGGAACGGATACGCTGGAAATTTTAGGTACCTATCCCGAACGTCTGGCACAGGTGCGCGGCATCAGCGCAAAAAAGGCTGCCGCCATCGGTGAATCGTACAGCCAGCTTTCCGGTCTGCGCGAGCTGATGGTGTTTTTGGAAGCGCACGGCGTGAGCAGCGGTTATGCGGCACGCCTGCAGGCAACCTACGGCGCTACGGCGATTACACGCATTAAGGAAAATCCCTACAGCCTGGCGGAGGATATTACCGGCATCGGCTTTAAAACTGCGGACCGCATTGCTATGGCTATGGGTATGGAGCATGACTGCGAGGCACGCTTGCGCGCAGGCATTGCCTATGCGCTGACGCAGGCCGCAGGCGTGGGACACACCTGCGTGCCGGAGGAGCTGCTGGTGCGTGAAACGGCGAGAGCATTGGCGGTTGACAGCGCCATGGTGCAGGATGTTTTCAGCAGCCTGCTGGAGCAGGATTTACTGCGCACGGAGGAAATGGGCGGTATTCGCCTGATATATCCTGAATATCTGTATACGGCGGAGGTGCAGACCGCACGCCGTCTGCTGAAGCTGCGCGATCAGGCGAAGCCGGTGACGCGCGTGAATGCGGATGAGGTTATTGCCAAATGGGAGCGTGATGCCGGTATTACGCTGGCGGAGGCACAGCGTCAGGCAATTTATGCTTCGCTGGAGCATGGTGTCTTTGTGCTCACCGGTGGTCCCGGTACAGGTAAAACAACCGTCGTTAAGGGGATTTTGAACGTTCTGGAACAGGCTGGCTGCCGCATTCTGCTGGCCGCGCCTACCGGACGCGCCGCACGCAGACTGGCGGATTCTGCCGGTCATCCTGCGGCAACGGTACATCGTCTGCTGGAATATCAGCCTACGGGTGACGGCCTGTGCTTCGGCAAGGATGACAGCGATCCGCTGGATGCGGAAGCGATTATTATCGACGAGGCTTCAATGCTCGATATCACTCTGACCTATCATCTGCTTAAGGCAATTCCCGGCGGCTGTCGGCTGATTTTCGTCGGTGACGTGGACCAGCTGCCGTCCGTGGGTGCAGGCTCGGTGCTTAAGGATATGATCCGTTCGGGCAGAATGCCTGTTGTACGTCTGGAAAATGTTTTCCGTCAGGCAGAGGTCAGTCCGATTGTCCGCAATGCGCATAAGATTAACCGTGGGCAGATGCCGGAGTTTCTTGCCGGTGCCGACAGCGAGTTTGCCTTGGAGGAATTTGCCAATGAGCAGGATGCTGCGGAATTTGTGGCGCGTACCTATGCGCAGCTTACGTCCGGCGGTGACTGGCGCAGGGTGCAGGTGCTGACACCGATGCACAAGAATCCCTGCGGCGTGCAGAATCTGAATAAGCTGCTGCAAAAATATCTTAATCCGCCGTCTGCTGCCAAGCCCGAGGTTAACATACCGGGCAACGTGCTGCGTGTGGGTGACAAGGTTATGCAGATTCGCAATAACTATGAAAAGGATGTTTTCAACGGCGATATCGGCCGTGTAATTAAAATAGACGGAAAAAATGTTACGGTAGCTTTTCCGGAGCGCCCCGAGGGAGATTACGTTACTTACGCTCAGGGTGAGGTGGAGGAGCTGCAGCTGGCCTACGCTATGAGCGTGCATAAGTCGCAGGGCAGCGAATATCCCTACGTTATTTTGCTCATGGTGCAGAGTCATTACATCATGCTGCAGCGCAATCTGCTGTATACGGCTGTGACGAGGGCTAAGGAAAAGGTGCTGATTGTCGGCAGCAAAAACGCGGTGCGTACCGCTGTGGAAAATGACAAGACGAAAAGGCGTTATAGCTTGCTGGCTGAGCGTCTGCAGGAAAGCAGCGAGGTGTTCTGATGCAGCGTTGGTTAAGAGAATTTGCTTATTACGGGCGTGTAGCGAAGGAGCTTATCTTTCCCCGTCGCTGCGCTGTGTGTGCGACTAATATTGATAACGGCTACGTTTGTGAGCAGTGCCGCAGGGAATATCTGCTGCAGCGTCAGCTGCCATGCTGTCCGCGTGAGGAATATCTGGCTGGACAGGCAGCACCGTTGCCGACGGACGTTTTATACAGTGTGCTGCTGCTTTATAAATATGAGGGCGTGTTTAAGGATGCGCTGCATAAAATTAAATTTGAGGGTGAGGCAGGCTGGCTGCCGTTGCTGCGTGAGGAAGCGGAGCTTGCGTTGCCCGCGGCCAAAATGCGCTGGCTGCAGCAGTTTGACCTTATTACCTGCGTACCGACTGCGCCTGAGCGACGCAAGCAGCGTGGCTTTGATGTGCCGCAGGAGCTGTTTGCGGGCCTCTTGGAGGGACGCAGCGTGGGCATGGAGGTTTTGCTGGAGCGGGTGCGCCATACTCAGCCCTTGTACGAGCTGAAGCCGGAAGAAAGAAAGCAGGAGCTGGCAGGCTGCTTTGCCCTGCTGCCGCATACCAAGGTGCGCGGCAAGCATGTACTGCTTTGCGACGATATTTATACTACGGGCAGCACCTTTGCGGAAGCGGCACAAGTGCTGCTGGACGCAGGGGCGGCGCGCGTATCGGCGTTGGCGCTGTGCGCGGCGCAGGCTAACTGGGAGTGACTTTTTCTTGATGCAAAAAATAAAGAATTATTGGCGGCGTGAGCCTGTTTTGTGCATAGCGGTTATTTTGGCTGCTGTCAGCAGCCTTTACAGCAGGCCGCAGCTTGCCTATATAGATTTTGACGTGCTGGCGATACTGCTTTCGCTGATGCTGGTGGTAGCGGAGCTGAAGGAGATACGCTTTTTGGACTGGTTGGCGGTGGAGCTGCTGAACAAATGCCGCAGCAAGCGTCAGCTGGAGCTGGTACTGTTGGCAGTTACTTATATCAGCTCAATGTTCGTGACGAATGACGTGGCTTTGCTGACCTTTGTGCCGTTGGCGCTGGTTATCGGCAAAACCTTAAAAATGGATATGGAGCGGATTATTATTCTGCAGACGCTGGCTGCCAATCTCGGCAGTATGCTGACGCCGCCCGGTAATCCGCAGAATTTGTTTTTATACGCGCATTATGCTTATAGCGCCGGCAGCTTTTTTGCCGTGATGGCTGTGCCGGGAATAATTTCGTTGGCATATCTGCTATTGTTATTATTCCATGGCAAGGACAGCGTGCTGAAGCTGGAGCTGCCTAAGCTGCAGCAGCCTCCCAAGGGAATATTGCTGCTCTTTTTGGGACTGCTTTTATTAAACATCGGCGCTGTGCTGCATTGGTTCGACAAGCTGTGGGCCCTGCTGCTGACGGCAGGAGTAGTGGCCTTGTGTGATTGGCGTCGCCTGCGGGCGGTTGATTACAGCCTGCTCGTGACCTTTGCCGGCTTTTTTGTGTTTATCGGCAACATCAGCCACAGTCCTGCGGTAAGCTATTTGCAGCAGTCGCTGATGGGCAGCGCGGCAGGCACCTATTTAACCGGACTGCTGGCCAGCCAGTTCCTAAGCAATGTGCCGGCGGCTATGCTGTTGGCAGGCTTGACCAAAGAAGCGGACGCGCTGCTTTTAGGTGTTAATATCGGCGGTCTGGGCACGATGATTGCTTCGATGGCGAGCGTTATTTCCTATAAATTATATGCTGCAGAGCATCCTTCGCAGGCAGGGAAGTATGTACGGACTTTTTTGTACTACAATTTTCTGGGCCTGCTGCTGATAGGAGGAGCGGTTTACTTCCTTTTGTGAGCAGGGAAATGCTTTGCGGCATTTCTTTTAGCGTAATGGTAAACCAATAGTATCTAATAAGTTGACTATTTGCGTTGCTTGCATTATAATAAAGCACGTGAAGCAGATATAAGTAAGCTGCTCAGATGAAAGGAAAATGCAAAAATGTTAGAGCTTGCACATAAGCTGGCGGACAGCGATGCCAAATTCTTCGGTGGCTGGGTGCTGGCAGGAGCAGAAGCACATATTCATCAGCCGGCAGAGGCTATGGCGAATCAGGTGCTGCTGGCGAAGGAACGCAAATCAATCATCCGCGTAGCGGGAACTGCGGCAGACGGCAGTTTGGCTAAGGAGCTGCGGGTATTTTTGGTACTGCCTAAGCATAAATTAGGCACGAAGCCGCTGGAGCCCGAGGCGATTAAGGGCGATTTGCTGACAAAGCACACCTTTACAACACAGGAAATAGCAGACTATGTTGCCTATACCGGTGACGAAAACGTCATCCATAAGGGTGAACATCCCATCGTGCCGGGGCTGTGCATGGCTGCCTGGCTGCAGCGTGAGCTGGCACTGGAAACACTGGACTGGCGCATTACCTTTGTCGCTCCTGTTTACGCAGGCGACGAGCTGTGCATCTACAGGACAGAAGGACAGCTTGCTGCTTATGTGGGAGCAATAAATGTTTTTGTGATTAAAGAATTATAGTAAGGCTGGTGTATGAAATGACAACTTCTGGTACAGAAATCAATAAGAATCATAGAGGAGCAAGCGTCAACAAGACTGCGGAAATGACCAAGATGGCGCTGATGGTAGCAATGAACTGCGTATCCGCATATATTATTATTCCGCTGCCGTTTTCACTTTCTCCGCTTGCATTGCAAACTTTGATTGTAAATCTTACAGGCTATGTGCTGAACGCTAAGCAGGCCTTTATGACCATGCTGGTTTATCTTTTGGTAGGCTTGGCAGGTGTGCCGGTATTTACCGGCGGCAGTGCGGGACCGGGCAAGCTGTTCGGACCTACCGGCGGTTATATTATCGGCTTCTTGGTTACCGCTGTTTTCCTGGCATATTTCAAAGGAGAAAAATACAACTTCAAGCGTTACGCTCTGCTTGGCTGTGTTGTCGGCATTCCGCTGATTTATGTGTTCGGTGTTGTACAGCTGAAGCTGATTACCGGTATGCCCTGGGATAAAGCGATTCTGACAGGCGCGTTGCCCTTCATTCCGCTGGATATTGTTAAATGCTTGGCTGCCGCAGTTATCGCAGGACCGATTAACCGTATCTTTAATGATAACAGATAAATAAGGTATAATTTAAGAGCTGTCAGCTATTTGCCGGAAGGCAGGTGGCAGGCAGCTTTTTTCGGATATAGAGGTGTTAAGATGGAAAATGCATATATTTTAGGTGGCCTGCGTAGCTACGTGGGCGTAGTCAACGGTATGTATCGTCATATCCCGGCGGAGGTGCTGGGTGCGGAGGTGCTTAAGCAGGTGATGGAAAAATATCAGCTGTGCGAGCCTGATTATATTATTGCCGGCAACGGTGTGGGTGCCGGCGGCAATATTGCGCGTCTGATGGCTTTGACGGCAGGAGTAGATATTTCGGTGCCGGCCTTTACGGTGGACGTGCAATGCGGCAGCGGTTTGGAAAGCATTGCTGTTGCCGCAGCAAAGATAAACAGCGGCGAGGCTGATGTAATTATTGCCGGTGGCTTTGAAAGCAGCTCTACGCAGCCAAGACGTGGCTATAATCCCAATCATCCCGATTATATGGGAGACGAATGGTACAGCGTAGCTAAATTCATGCCCGGGATTCACCGCGAAACGGTAATGCTGGAGGGCGCGGAGTTTGCCGCCAAGCGCGAAGGCATTACTAAAGAAGAAATGGACAGTTGGGTATTGCGCAGCCATGCGCTTGCAACGCAGGCGCGCGAGCAGGGATTGCTGCAGAATATTATCGCTCCTGTTTGCGGTGCTGTGAAGGATGAAGGCATCAGACCGCGCATGAGCCAGCGTCTGCTCGACAGGATGCCTAAGGTGCTGGAGGGCGGCGAATTTATTACGGCGGCCAATTCCTGCCTCATTAACGATGGTGCGGCCTTTGTGGTGCTGTGCTCGCAAAAATATCTGCAGGAGCACGGCTTAAAGGCGCAGGCCAGAGTGCTGGGCAGCGCAGCCTGCGGCGGCGATCCCTTGGTAAGTCCGCGTACTGCAGTTACCGCACTGCAAAAGCTGTTGGCCAAGCATGGACTGCAGGAGCAGGATATCGCGGACTTTGAATTGAACGAAGCCTTCGCCGTTATAGATGTGCTGTTTGCTCGCAGCTTTCCGCACAGCATTGATAAATACAATGTGTTCGGCGGGGCGCTGGCCTACGGTCATCCTTACGGTGCCAGCGGCGGCATAATTACACTGCATCTGCTGGAGGCACTGAAGCAGAAGGGCGGTCTCTACGGCGCCGCAAGCGTAGCTGCCGCAGGCGGCGTAGGAACGGCGCTGCTGCTGGAAAGAGTGGAGTGAAGCAAATGGATTACTTAACCTTAATAGCACAGCAAAAACAGGACAAGCTCGCTCTTGTAGAGGATGAAGAAGAATATACTTATGCCGGATTGGCGCAGGCAGCACGTGAGTTGCGCAATCAGGCGGATTTTAGCGCTCCGGCGATTTTTATCCATGAAAACAGCATTGCCCGCCAGCTGATTGCCTTTTTGGCCTACAGCGGTACTAAAACAGTGCCTGTTATCGCTACCGAGGTGAGCAAAAAGCAGCAGTTCTGCTGCGACGATATTCCGCAAGCGGCCTGCATGGGCGTTATGACCAGCGGCAGCACCGGCAAAAGCAAGCTGTTGTGGCGCAGCTATCATAGCTGGGCGGACTTTTTCCCGGAGCAGAACCGTGTTTTCGGTGTTAATGAAAAGACAGTGATTTTTTGTCAGGGAAGCCTGGCCTTTACCGGCAACCTTAATATTTATATGGGCGTGCTGGCGGCAGGCGGCACACTGGTGGTGACGCAGCGCTTCCGTCCGCGCCATTGGCTGCAGCTGATGCAGCGCTATGCGGTGAACGCTATCTACCTGATTCCGTCTAAGCTGCTGCTGCTGCCCAAATTTTTGCATGAGCCTGATGTGCGTGTGCGCAGTATTATCAGCGGCTCACAGAGCATGGGCAGGCAGGAGGCGGACAAGCTGCTACAGGTATTCCCGCATGCGGATATAACGCTGTACTATGGTGCCAGCGAGCTGAATTACATTACCTATATCAAGGCTGCGGAAATGACAGATGACCGCACACTAATCGGCCGTCCGTTCAAGGGCGTGCGGGTGAACGTTTGTAATGAAGAAATTTTCATTGATACGCCTTATCATGTGGAGGATATCACGCTACCTTTTTCACTGAAGGACAGAGGGCATCTGGATGCGGAAGGACGCCTGCACTTTTTAGGGCGCACGGATGATATCGTCAGCGTCAACGGCCGCAAGGTTTCTGCTGTTAAGGTGTGCGCTGCTCTGACTGAGCTTGCAGGCGTTGAGGAGGCTGCAGTGCTGTGCCGTCATGTGGACGATGCCGATGTATTAATTGCTTTTGTGGGGGCGGCGCGCGAATACGGCAAGCAGGAGCTGGTTAAGCTGCTGCGGCAATCCTTGGCAGATTATGAGCTGCCCAAGCAGTTTGTGTTCATGGAGCAGCTGCCGCATAATGAAAGCGGCAAGGTGGATAAATTGGCGCTGAAAAAAATGTACTTAGAGTGATTTTCGAGATATAAAATAAACCGTCGTCAGAATGTGTTGGATTGCAGGTTCTGACGGCGGTTTTTGTGTTTAAGTTTAATAAAATGCTCCGCTTACTTTTTTAGGGTAGGCGGGGCATTTTCCTTTCCTATAAAAAGAGGCCGCCGTACTTTGTGTACGACAGCCCCTGTACCATATGATTAGTTCTTAGTATATTTTTGCTTGTATATACTATTTACTGCTGTGCATATGGAAATTGCATCACAAGTCTTTCCTGCAGCACACGGGTTAGGGTGTCGATATTGGCACTCAGATTTTCAATTCTGCCTTCCATACGGACCAGAAGATACGAGCTGACGAGCATGGGGAAACCATAATCCGCAGCAGCGGAGAGAAGTCTGTCAAATTCCATGAGGATCACTCCTTAGTGCTTTTTACGCCAGAACTTGGACGTTACGATTGACCACACGAGCTTCAACAGCCTGAACCAGGTCACCGCCGATGGTGTTGAAAACGTTGGCTGCGACGATTTTTTGCATGGCTTCGTCGGTTTCGGCTTTGGTGAGGTTTTCTTTAGGGTTGGAGATGGTGATGATTTTGGTGGTGCCTGCGGCGTTTTTAAAGACGAGTTGTAAAGATTTTTCCATGGGTGATTGCTCCTTTGTGTCATAATGATTGTTTAAGTTGAATGCTTATTGTGAGAAGTTAGGGTAGCAGAGAGGCTCCCCTAGGGGGGAGCTGTCACCCGATAGGGTGACTGAGAGGGGACTGAAAGCAACGTTGCTTTAGGCAGAACCCCTCTCCACCTCGACAAGCTCGGCACCTCTCCCCAAGGAGAGGCTCTCTTGCTTATTTACTTTGGCGTTCTGCTTACGCTTCCGCCAGCTCACTCTTCTCGGTCAGCTCAATATCCTTATAAGGCTTCTCCATCAGACCGCCGAGGGCAGTGCCTGCCTCGTACACCTTGTCCAGTGCAGCGTCAGTCTTGATGCCGTTGAAGTTTTTCGCCTTATACTTGGTAGTGCCGTCGACACCGGTGCCATCCTCAACGTTGATTACCAGAGTGCGTTTCAAAATTTCCTGATTGATTTCTGCCATAGATTAAAACTCCTTTCGATGATGAAAAAATGATACCATTTACTTTACCGCCCATGAAAGGGGAGGGGGACCGCCGTCAGGCGGTGGAGGGGTTGCCCTTTTTGCTGCTTTTAGCTGTAGATTGCCACCTTAGTCACTTATGAAAAGTTTGGTAGCACAACCCTCAGTCATCGCCTGCGGCGATGCCAGCTCCCTTTTAGGGAGCATATAAAAGTTGGCAATAACAGCGATAGTTAGAACTACACATACTGTTATATCTCCCCTGAAAGGGGAGGTGGCTACGAGCTTTAGCGAGTAGACGGAAGGGTTGTGAGAGATAAAAAGTGCGGCAGCAGAGAGGCTCTGCCAATCCCTCACGCTGCCAGCAGCTCAGGCTGCTCCACCTTGGGTTCATGAGGTTGCAGCAGCTTGTCCCTGAGCATACTGTGCAAATACGCCAGAGCCTTTTTCCGCAGCAGCACGCCTCCCGGGCGCAGGGCCCTCGTTTCCGGCATGCCTTTGAGCATGTACAAATCCCAGCGCATATCGGGA
>ERZ791902.167-NODE-167-length-54988-cov-68.410864_pt1 | contig 54988 bp, 40 predicted proteins | sample MGYA00510149_ERZ791902 | MGnify/ENA primary metagenome ERZ791902 (study PRJEB30046, sample SAMN00792060) | human gut metagenome | study: EMG produced TPA metagenomics assembly of the A metagenome-wide association study of gut microbiota in type 2...
GAGCTCGCAAGAATGTATGGACAGTAGCTAAGAACACTTGGGAGAAGGGTCTTACTTACGCTTATCGTGACCGTCGTAACAAGAAGCGCAATTTCCGCGCATTGTGGATCCAGCGTATCAATGCTGCTGCTCGTTTGGAGAACATGAGCTATAGCCAGTTGATGGGTGCGCTTCACAAGGCAGGTATCGAGATCAACCGCAAGGTGCTCGCTGACCTCGCTGTTAACAACCCTGAGGCTTTCAAGGCTATTGTTGACAAGGTTAAGTAATTCAAGACTTAGTCTGTGATTTCAAAAAATAAAGACTGTATTCCAGATGATGGGGTACAGTCTTTTGCTTTTTAAGATTCCTAATTCCGCATCCTTTATCTCTTGTTTTATATTTCCTATTATATAAGCAACTACTAAGTTTTATCCGGAATTTCCCGTTTTTATCTTTGTTTATTTTGTTCTTATTTTGTTGTTTATCCTTAAATTTACTTAATCTATTTTGTCGTTTGATAGATTTTATATAATTTTGGAGAATAAACAACACGCAAGCGTATGAAATACAAGATAAACTTAATCTCATTTTTACTGATATCATTGCCTTTGTGCTCCTTTGCCCAGAAAATTTCACTGGGTTCTTGCGTTACTCGTGACGGGGGACAATATAAAGGCGAAATGGTAGGAAATAAGCCAAATGGGAAAGGTACTACCGTCTTTAAAAATGGTGATACTTATGAAGGATCCTACGTGAAAGGTAAGAGAAACGGTTATGGTGTCTATACTTTTGCTGACGGTGAAAAATATGAAGGTCAGTGGATGGAAGATCAGCAGCATGGACGTGGAACTTACTATTTCCAGAACAATAATAAATATGTAGGTTTATGGTTCCGTGATTACCAGCATGGACATGGCATCATGTATTATTACAATAAGGATAAATACGATGGTGATTGGTATATGGACAAGCGACAGGGACGTGGTACCTATACTTACTCCAATGGAGCATACTACAAAGGTCAGTGGAAGAACGACATGAAGAATGGGCTGGGATTCTTTGACTGGGGTGATGGTACGACTTACGATGGCAACTGGGTGGATAACCAGCGCTCTGGAAAGGGTACCAACAAGTATGCCGATGGCGATGTATATATCGGAGACTGGAAAGATGATATTCAGGACGGTAAAGGTATATACAAGTTTAAGAACGGTGATGTATATGAAGGCGACTATGTGCAGGGTGAACGTACCGGTGAAGGTATCTTCAAGTCTGTGAATGGGGCGAAATATACCGGACAGTTCCGTGATGGTCTGCGAAACGGACAGGGTACTTTTATCTGGAAAAACGGGGATATCTACGTAGGTAGTTGGAAAGATGACCTGCAGGATGGTAGAGGTAAACTGACCAAGAAATCGGGTGATATATTTGAAGGTGAATTCCGAAAAGGTCAGGTGAATGGCGAGGTGATTATTCACTATGCCAATGGCAACCGTTTCAAGGGCGTTTATAGAAATGGTAAGCGTGAGGGTGCCTGCATCGAGGAAACCAAAGAAGGTAAACGATTTGAAGGCACTTACCGTAACGACCGCCGAGAAGGCAAGTTCGTAGAGAAAGACAGAAACGGACAGGTGACAGCTCGCGGAACTTACGAGAACGGTAAGCGCTTTGAAGATTGATATGAAAATCCTTGAAAATTTTCTTAAGAGTTATCAATTATATTATATAGAATTTGTATTTTAAACTTTTAATCATGATAGTTGACACATTAGAAAATTTGGAGAAATATGTCTCTCTGAATCCTCTCTTTGCAGAGGTCGTTAAGTTCTTGAAAGAGAACGATTTGAACGAATTGGAAGACGGCAAGCATTCCATCGTGGGTAATGACTTGTTTGTAAATATAACAACAGTTCATGGAAAAACTGTGGATGAAGCTGTATTTGAAACTCACAAGAATATGCTTGATATCCAGATACCTCTTGACAACGAAGAGACTTATGGTTATCTTCCTTTGGCTAAATTGCCTGAGGCAGAATACAATGCAGAAAAAGACGTAACCAAATATCCTGGTGCTGTGGCTTCTGCTTATGTAACCTGTCTGCCTGGTGAATTTGCTATTTTCGCTCCTCAGGATGGCCATCAGCCATGCATCGGTACAGGCGATATCCACAAGGCTATCTTCAAAATCAAGGCATAAACTGAAAATCAATCAAAGTTTAAGACGGAATCTGTTACTCGCAGATTTCTTACTCTATAGCTAATCTAAAATCATGAGTATATGGCAACAAAAAAAGCAGAAAGCGGCAAGAAAACCGCTGCTAAAAAGGCAGTGAAGACTACTGCAGCTCCTAAACATATCGGTTTGGTGAAGAATGACTCCTATCTCGAACCTTATGAGGATGCAATTAAGGGCAGACATGATCATGCTCTGTGGAAATTGAGTCAGTTGACCAAGAACGGTAAGCAGACCTTGAGTGATTTCGCCAATGGCTACGAGTATTTCGGTCTGCATAAGACTGACCGCGGATGGGTGTTCCGTGAATGGGCTCCTAATGCTACTGATATCTATCTGATTGGTGATTTCAATGACTGGAAAGAGTCGCCAAAGTATCGTGCTAAACGTATTCAGGGTACAGGAAACTGGGAACTCAAACTCTCTGAGAAAGCGTTGAAGCATGGTGATCTTTTCAAGATGAAAGTTCACTGGGAAGGTGGAGAAGGTGAGCGCATTCCTGCTTGGGCAAGAAGAGTGGTACAGGATGAAAAGACCAAGATTTTCTCTGCACAGGTTTGGAATCCGGAACCATACGTATGGAAGAAGAAAACTTTCAAGCCAAAGACGACTCCGCTGTTGATTTACGAATGCCACATCGGTATGGGCCAGGATGCTGAAAAAGTTGGTACCTATACAGAGTTTAAGGAAAATGTTCTGCCACGTATCATCAAGGATGGTTACAACTGTATCCAGATCATGGCTATTCAGGAGCATCCATATTATGGTTCGTTCGGCTATCATGTAAGTAGTTTCTTTGCTGCCAGCAGCCGATTCGGTACTCCTGAAGAACTGAAGGATCTCATTGATACGGCTCATCAGAAGGGTATCGCTGTGATTATGGATATCGTTCACTCCCACGCTGTCAAGAATGAGGTGGAAGGTCTGGGTAACTTAGCTGGTGATCCTAACCAGTATTTCTATCCTGGTGACCGCCATGAGCATCCGGCTTGGGACAGTCTTTGCTTCGACTATGGCAAGGATGAAGTCATCCACTTCCTCCTGAGCAACTGCAAGTATTGGCTCAATGAGTTCCATTTTGATGGTTTCCGTTTCGACGGCGTTACATCCATGCTCTATTACAGTCATGGTCTGGGCGAGGCTTTCACCTGCTATGCTGATTACTTCAACGGACACGAGGATGACAATGCCATCTGCTATCTGACTCTTGCCAACTGCCTGATTCATGAGGTAAACAAGAATGCAATCACCATCGCAGAGGAAGTGAGTGGTATGCCAGGATTGGCAGCCAAGTTTACTGACGGCGGATATGGTTTTGACTATCGCATGGCGATGAATATTCCTGATTTCTGGATAAAAACCATCAAGGAATTGCCAGATGAGGCATGGAAGCCAAGCAGCATATTCTGGGAGGTAAAGAACCGCCGTAAGGATGAGAAAACCATCTCTTACTGTGAGAGTCATGACCAGGCACTCGTGGGTGACAAGACGATCATATTCCGACTGATAGATGCCGATATGTACTGGCATTTCAAGAAGGGAGATGAGAATGATATGGCACATCGAGGAATTGCTCTGCATAAGATGATCAGACTGGTGACTGCTTCTACTATCAATGGTGGATATCTGAACTTCATGGGTAATGAGTTCGGTCATCCAGAGTGGATTGACTTCCCAAGAGAAGGAAACGGATGGAGTTACAAGTATGCCCGTCGCCAGTGGAACCTTGTAGATAATAAGGATTTGTGTTATCATTATCTGGGTGACTTCGATCGTGAAATGATCAACGTTATCAAGAGTGAGAAGAATTTCAATAAGACTCCTGTTCAGGAAATCTGGCACAATGATGGTGACCAGGTGCTTGCTTTCATGAGAGGCGACCTGCTGTTTGTATTCAACTTCTCACCTACCAAATCATTTACCGATTATGGCTTCCTGGTACCTACTGGTTCTTACAGTATCGTTCTGGACAGTGATAATGTGGCATTTGGAGGAAATGGTCTGAATGATGATACAATGACACATTTAACAAATTATGATGCGCTCTATGTAGAAGAGCATAAAGAGTGGTTAAAGCTCTATCTTCCAGCTCGTTCGGCGCTCGTATTAAAGAAAAACTGAAAGTAATTATATGGAAAAGAAAAGAAATAGTACCACCAAGATGCGTCTGACGTGTGCTATCATCTTTATAGTATTTACATATCTCTATTTGAGCTGCTACCAACAGGATCTGTTGGCAGTAGCTCAACATGCTTTATCTGGTGGAATGACCCAGTACAACTATGTACTGTTTCCCATCCTGACTACCCTTGTCCTGTTTCTTCTTCAAGTGGGCGTTTTTGCCATCACGCGGGTGAAGAAACGATTTCATGCATTGACGTATTTTCCATCTTTGCTGATACTCGCTATCATTACGGATATTCCTACGGATATTGATACCTACCATTCATTGGGTAGCTGGTGCTGGCTTTTTCCGTTGCTCCTGATTCTTTATTCGGGAATAATGTGGGTAATCCGCCAACTGGAAGTGTATGAACCGGATATTCAGAAAGGTCTCTGGTTGTCCAGATGTACTTGGATCAATGTGCTCTCCCTGGATGTGATGATTCTTCTGGTGATTCTTATCGGCAATGGTAATGATGTGTTCCACTATCGCATGCGGATGGAAAGTTTGATGTGTGAAGGAAAATATCAGGAAGCGCTGGAGGTGGGTGCACAGTCTGCTCATACGGATTCTTCACTCACTATGCTCAGAATAGCCTGCCTTCATAAAACAGGAGCGATGGGGGATAAACTTTTTACCTATCCGCTTGCAGGTGGCAGCAAGGCAATGATACCAGACAGCGTGACTACCAAATCGATGATGTGGACCACTCCGAAGTGGATGCGCAAGAAGGTAAGAGGAAAATTCTACTATGTGAAACCGCTGGACTATCAGTTGAATGCATTCCTGCTGGATAAGAAGATAGATCAGTTTGTGCTCCTTGTGCAAAGCAAATATAATATTGAGAATGATACGCTGCCAAAACATTATAAGGAGGCACTGATGCTATATACCCACAGAAGATTACATCCGAAAGTAGTATATAAAAACGCAGTAATGGAAGCTGACTTCCAGGATTTCCAGACTTTGGAGCGGAAATATTCAAATGCGATGGAACGTAATGCCGCCTTGCGTGATACCTATGGTAATACGTACTGGTATTATTATCTTTATGGTAAGGAATAAACTGGCTAATATGCCTTTTATCGTAATGATCATTTAGGCTAATAAGTCTTATTAAATATCTCAACATAAAAAACAAGTATGAATAAACTTAAGTTGTTTTTGCTCATGTCGATTTCTTTCTTCTGTATGGCAGGCTATGCTCAGAAGAAAGAGATTTCTGCTGCACGAGACAATGTTAAGGCTGGAAATAATTTAACTCAGGCTCAGGCATCTATGGAGAAGTTGCTTAAGGATTCTATGAATCGAGGAAACCTGAAAATATGGAATATTCTCTATGATGCCGTGAGAAAACAATATGAGCAGGGGAATGAAAAGTTGTATCTGAAACAGGCGTATGATACAGCCCAACTGTTTAATCTGACAAGACAACTCTTTGAGGTGGCACAGAATATGGATTCTGTAGAAATGGTTCCAGACAGGAAGGGAAAGGTGCGCATCGAATATCGCAAGCAACATGCTGACTATCTGGGAAAAATCAGACAAAACCTCTACAGCGGTGGACTCTGGTTTATTCGAAAAACCAAATATCCTGAGGCATATAGCTTGCTGGACCAGTATCTGCATTGCGCCAACATTCCTCTCTTCGCCTCTTACAATTACAGAGAGAATGATAAGTTGATTCCGACTGTGGCTTTCTGGGCCGTATATTGCGGATACAAGATGAAGAATCCACAGGCTACTCTTCATCATTCGTATATCGCTCTGAAGGATACTACTCATTATAATTATATGTTGCAATATCTGGCAGAGACATATAAACTCGAAAAGGATACGGTAAGATATGTGGATTGCCTGAAAGAAGGATTCAGGAATTCACCTTCTTTTCCTTTCTTCTTTCCACGCCTTGTAGAATATTATATGGAAAAAAATGAACTGGATTCGGCAATGAATGTGGTGAACCAAGCTTTACGGGTGGATTCTTTGAATACCACTTATCTCCTGACCAAGAGTTCCATCTTGCTGAATCAGGGAAAGAATGAGGAATGTTTTGATATCTGTAAGTCTCTGATAGCGAAAAATGATTCCTTATCCGAAGCTCATCTCAATGCCGGTCTCTCATGTTTCAACCGCGCCATTATGCTGGATAAAAATTCGCAGAAATTGAGAAAGAAACATGATGAAATAAATGCGCTCTACAAACAGGCACTTCCATATCTGGAAAAATATAGAAAGCTCGAACCGAATGAAGTAGGGAAGTGGTCCCTCCCATTATATACGATTTATCTCAATCTGAATATGGGAAAAGAGTTTGACGAGATAGACAAAGTAATGAATAATAACAGAAATAAAAAGTAAATATGTTACAAGATATATTGACTCGTTTGGGTATAGAACTGAACGGCATGCAGGAAGCTACGATGCATGCAATGCTTCATAGCAATAAGGACGTCGTGGTTCTTTCGCCTACAGGTAGCGGTAAAACGCTGGCTTATCTTCTGCCGCTGGTTCAGCTCATTGATCCGTCGGTAGATGCACCACAGGCGCTTGTGATTACTCCTGGTCGTGAACTTGCATTGCAGTCGGCCAATGTACTGGGAACTATGCATACTCCTGTAAAAGCAATGGCTTGTTATGGTGGACGACCTACGATGGATGAACATCGTTTGCTCAGAAAGGTGATGCCTCAGGTTATCTTCGGTACTCCAGGACGTCTGAATGATCATATCGATAAGGGTAATTTCGAAATAGAGAATATCAAATACCTTATCATCGATGAGTTTGATAAGTGTCTAGAAATGGGTTTTCAGAACGAAATGAGCAAACTGATAGAGAGTCTGCCAAATCTGGAACGCCATATCCTGCTTTCTGCTACCGAGGCAGAGCAGATTCCTAATTTCGTTCACATGAATCGTGCTGAAACGATTGACTATCGCATTGAGGAGGAACAGGTTTCAGACCGTGTTTGCATCTATCAGGTGGATAGTCCACAGAAAGACAAGTTGGAGACACTCGCCCAGCTTCTGTTGAGTTTTGGTGATGAGAGTACCATTGTATTTCTCAACTACCGTGACAGTGTGGAGCGTACTAGCGATTTCTTGCGCGAAAAAGGTTTCTCACTTTCCTCATTCCATGGTGGATTGGACCAGAAAGCACGTGAAGATGCACTCTATAAGTTCAGCAATGGTAGTGTGAATATCTTAGTAAGTACTGATTTAGCATCAAGAGGTATTGATATTCCTGACATCAACAATATTGTGCATTATCATATCCCGGAATGTGAGGATAGTTATATTCACAGAGTAGGTCGTACGGCGCGCTGGGAATCTCAGGGTAAGGCTTTCTTTATCATCGGACCTACTGAACACATTCCAGATTATGTGGATGCAGAGATACAGACTTACGAAATCCCTCAGACTCATTCTGTACCAGCCAAACCACGTATGGCTACTATATATATAGGTAAAGGAAAGAAAGATAAGGTAAGCAAGGGTGACATCGTAGGTTATCTCTGCAAAATAGGCCAGCTCAATTCTTCCGAGATCGGTAAGATCGATGTGAAAGACAGATATGCCTATGTGGCTGTATCGCGTACTAAATTGAAGCAGGTGCTCAAACTGACTGCCGGACAAAAAATCAAAGGTATCAGAACAGTTGTGGAAGAGGTTTTATAATCTTATTTCCTTCGCCCTGATATATTCCCATATTGATCTTATTGATTCTCTGTCATCTTAATTGCTGATAATATGTATCAGTAATTCTATTTTCTGCATAAAAATACATAGAATAGGCAGAAAAGGCTGACAATCCGTAAGAATTTTGCCCATTTTGCTAAAAATGTGCAGAAAAATTTGGTGGTTTCAAATAAAAATTGTAATTTCGCCGACGTGTTTTAAAAACACATAGGGAATAATCCAATAAAAACTTAAATAATATACAGATGAAGAAGTACAATTTTAATGCAGGTCCTTCAATGCTTCCACGCGAAGTGATTGAAAACACAGCTAAGCAGATTTTGGATTTCAACGGTTCAGGTCTTTCATTGATGGAAATCAGCCATCGCGCTAAGGATTTCCAGCCAGTAGTTGATGAGGCAGTCTCCTTGTTCAAGGAGTTGCTTGATATCCCTGAGGGTTACTCCGTTATCTTCCTTGGTGGTGGTGCGTCATTGCAGTTCATGCAGATTCCTGCCAACTTCCTCATCAAGAAGGCTGCCTATGTCAATTCTGGTACTTGGGCCAAGAAGGCAATGAAAGAGGCAAAGCATTTTGGTGAGGTCGTGGAGATCGCATCCTCGTCCGACGCCAACTATACTTTCTATCCTCAGTTTGAAGGCCTCGAGCCAGCTGATGCAGACTATCTGCACATCACTTCCAACAATACCATCTATGGTACTGAGTTGCGTCGTGATCCAGATGTTAAGGTGCCTTTGATTGCTGATATGAGTTCTGATATCATGAGCCGTCCTGTGGACGTTTCTAAATATACAGCTATCTACGCTGGTGCACAGAAGAATCTTTCTATGGCAGGTGTAACTGTAGTAGTTGTGAAGGATGAACTCTTGGGCAAGGCTCCACGTGAGTTGCCTACAATGATTGATTATCGTACTCATGTAGATAAGGGCAGTATGTTTAATACTCCTCCTGTAGTGCCGATCTATTCTCTGATGGAGAATCTCCGTTGGTTGAAGGCTAATGGTGGTGTAGAGGATGCTGATAAGCGTGCTCACGAGCGTGCTGAAGTCCTCTATGCAGAGATTGATCGCAATAAACTCTTCAAGGGTACTGTAGAGGAAGCTTCACGTTCTCTGATGAACATCTGTTTCGTTATGAACGATGAGTATAAGGAACTTGAGAAGCCATTCCTTGACTTTGCTGTTGAGCGTGGTATGGTAGGTATTAAGGGTCACCGCTCTGTAGGTGGCTTCCGTGCAAGTTGCTACAATGCTATGACTATGGAGGGCGTGAATGCTCTCGTAAAGGCTATGCAGGATTTCGAGGCACAGCACTAATTCGAAAATATTCTAATCAAATTCAATCATGAAAGTATTAGTTGCAACAGAGAAACCTTTTGCAGCAGCTGCTGTTGAAGGTATCAAGAAAGAAATTGAAGGTGCAGGCAATGAACTTGTCCTGCTCGAGAAATATACAGAAAAGACTCAGCTATTGGATGCAGTGAAAGATGTGGATGCAATGATCATCCGATCTGACAAAGTAACTGCTGAAGTTCTGGATGCTGCCAAGAATCTGAAGATTGTGGTACGTGCTGGTGCAGGTTATGACAATATTGACCTTGCTGCTGCTACTGCTCACAATGTAGTAGCTGAGAATACTCCTGGTCAGAACTCTAATGCAGTTGCCGAATTGGTTTTCGGTTTACTGGTATTTGCTGTTCGTAATTTCTATAACGGCAAGGCTGGTTCTGAGTTGAAGGGTAAGAAATTAGGTATCCTTGCTTTCGGTAATGTGGGTAGGAATGTTGCTCGCATCGCTAAGGGCTTCGGTATGGAAGTATCTGCTTATGATGCTTTCTGCCCTGCTGATGTTATTGAGGCTGCCGGTGTTCATGCTGTCAAGAGTCAGGATGAACTGTTCCAGACTTGTGATATCGTTTCTCTTCATATTCCTGCTACTCCAGAGACTATCAAGAGCATCGATTATAAGACAGTAAACCAGTTGCCTAAGGGAGGTATCTTGATCAATACTGCCCGCAAGGAAGTTATCAACGAAGAAGAGTTGGTTAAGCTGATGGCTGAGCGTGAGGACTTGAAGTTTATTACAGATATCAAGCCTGATGCTGATGCTGAGTTTGCTAAGTTTGAAGGTCGCTATTTCTCTACTCCTAAGAAGATGGGTGCCCAGACTGCAGAGGCTAATATCAATGCTGGTATTGCTGCTGCTAAGCAGATCAATGCATTCTTCAAGGATGGCTGTACCAAATTCCAGGTAAACAAGTAATAAAAGAATAATAGGTGAGCTCGCAGAGGGTACTGTATGATAGTATCCTTTGTGGGCTTTTGTGTTTTATCATAGTGCCATACTATGTTAGCGTGGCACTCTAATACCTACAACATTATGGCAAAAATTAAACCTTTTAAGGGCATTCGTCCGCCAAAGGAACTGGTGGAACTGGTGGAATCAAGACCATACGATGTGCTCGATTCAGAAGAGGCTCGTGCCGAAGCTGGTGACAACGAGAAGAGTCTTTATCATATTATCAAACCTGAAATCAATTTTGAACCTGGTACTTCTGAGTATGATCCACGAGTCTATGAAAGCGCTGCTGAGAATTTCAGAAAGTTTCAGGAGAACGGTTGGTTGAAACAGGATGATAAGGAACAATATTACATTTATGCCCAAACAATGAATGGCAAGACTCAGTATGGTCTTGTGGTGGGTGCTTATGTAAACGATTATATGACGGGTGTTATCAAAAAGCATGAGTTGACTCGCCGTGACAAGGAGGAGGATCGTATGAAGCACGTACGTGTTTGCAATGCAAATATCGAGCCTGTATTCTTTGCTTATCCTGATAATCAGGTGCTTAACGATCTTTTGGTTCGCTATGCTGCTACTACACCGGAATATGATTTCATTGCTCCTGTTGACGGATTCCGTCATCAATTCTGGATTGTAAGCGATGATCAGGATATTGCCACCATTACAGCGGAGTTTGAGAAGATGCCAAGTCTCTATATAGCTGATGGTCACCATCGTTCAGCTGCTGCTGCTTTGGTTGGTGCTGAAAAGGCTAAGAATAATCCTCATCATACTGGTAAGGAGGAATACAATTACTTTATGGCAGTTTGCTTTCAGGCAAGTCAGTTGACAATTCTTGACTATAATCGAGTAGTGAAGGACTTGAACGGTTTAACTTCAGAACAATTCCTCGATGCTTTGGCTAAAAACTTCGAAGTCATTGAGATTGATGCTATTAATATCAACGTATCAGGTGATGATGAAGGTATTCCATGCTATGAGAAGATAGAAATTCAGGAAGCTATCGATAAATTCGGTTTGGATATTCTGAAACCTGCAGCCCTTCATTCATTCCTTCTTTATCTGGAAGGTAAATGGTATGGATTGTTTGCTAAACCAGGAACTTACGATGATGAAGATCCTATCGGTGTATTGGATGTTGATATTTCATCCCGTTTGATTCTTGATGAAATTCTTGGAATCAAGGATTTACGTTCTGATAAGCGTATCGATTTTGTGGGTGGTCTCCGTGGACTTGGTGAACTGAAACGCCGTGTAGATAGTGGTGAAATGAAGATGGCTTTGGCACTTCATCCGGTAACTATGCATCAGATTATGGACATTGCTGATAGTGGTAAGATTATGCCACCTAAGGCAACTTGGTTTGAACCAAAACTGCGCAGCGGTTTGATTATTCATAAATTAGACTAAAGAGTTCGGCTTAATTTAATGATTGACGAATACAAAACTATAAAAGATCAAGTAGGCGAGGGACTGTACACTGAGAAAAGAAGTAAGTTCCTCGCTTTTGCCCATCATGTGACATCTGTCGAAGAAGTCAAGGAAATAGTGGCAGGTTATAGGAAGAAATACTATGATGCCAGACATTGTTGCTATGCATATATGTTAGGACCTGAAAGAAATGAATTCCGGGCGAATGATGATGGCGAACCGTCTTCTACTGCCGGAAAACCGATCTTAGGACAGATCAATAAAGCAGAATTGACAGATATTCTGATTGTGGTTATCAGATATTTCGGTGGAGTAAAACTTGGAACAAGTGGCTTGATAGTTGCTTATCGTGAAGCAGCAATAGAGGCATTGGCTCATTGTGAAGAGGAAATCAGACAGGTAGAAGAAATTGTGACTTACGATTTTACCTATCCGATGATGAATGATGTAATGAGAATTGTAAAGGAAATGAATCCTCGTATTGTGGATCAGGTTTTTGATAACACCTGCAGTATAAAGCTTTCCATTCGCAAGAGTGAGGCAGAACAATTAAGAACTCGCTTGAAGAAACTATCGTTTGAATAAAGTTTCTCCAAGCGATTTTTTGGTTTATATATTCTTTTCGTTAAATAAATCAGAATTGTTTCTGTTTTAAAAACAGGAAGTTTTTGTGTTTATTATCCGGATGCAATGGATTTTATTTCTGGATGCAATAGTTTTAATTTTCGGATGATCTTAAAGCTATAATTCCGGATAGCTTACATCTTCTAAGAAAAGAGCATTGCCTGGCATGCTCTCACCGGCATCACTTCTTGTTCCCTGATGCAAAATTTCAAGAAATTGATTCATGCTAATTTTCCCACGACCTACATCAATCAATGTTCCTACCACAGCTCTCACCATATTGCGAAGAAAACGGTTGGCAGTTATTTCAAAATACCAGGATGTAGGGGAGGTCTGCACCCATCTCGCTTCTGTAACATGACAAATGGTAGTCTTGTTATCACCACCAGCCTTGCAGAATGCTGCATAGTCTTCATGCTTAAGGAAATACTTGGCTGCTTCATTCATTTTATTAAAATCCAATGGATAATTAATTTGGAGAGAGAAATGACGTTCAAATGGATCCTTTCGCGTATGTATATAATAATGGTAGGTGCGGGAGGTGGCGGAGAAACGGGCATGCATGTCATCTGCTACAGGGAAAACATCCCATACAGATATATCTCTTGGGAGAATTCGATTCAGGCGATAAACCATCTGGTCGCAGGAAATGGGAAGAAGTTCCTTATTCGCAGACATATCTTTATTTTCGTCAGAAGATAATGCTGCCTGATCTTTATGTTCCCAATCAAAATGAGCTGCCATTTTTCTGGCATGAACTCCTGTGTCTGTACGTCCGGCCCCTACAACTTCAATTTCTTTTCGGAGTAAAATAGACAACGCTCGTTGCAACTCTTGCTGCACCGTATTGGCATTAGGCTGAATTTGCCATCCATGATAGTTTGTACCATCATAACTAAAGGTAATAAAGTATCTACTCATAGCTGCAAAATTACGAAAAATATGCGATATATGCGATAATAATACCAAATTTTTTCAATTTTGATACAATTTTGAAAGAAAAATGGCAATTTGTTTTGCAATTTGGCAATAAATTTGTAATTTTGCGATTAATTTTGAAAATTGATTATGGCACAGAATATTTTTAAAGGGTTAGGTATAGCTCTCATTACTCCATTTAAGACCGATGGTTCGGTAGATTACCAGGCTCTGAAGAGATTGGTAGAGTTTCAAATTGACAATGGTGCAGATTTCCTTTGCATCCTTGCTACAACTGGCGAGGCGCCTTGTCTTACTAAAGATGAGAAAGATAAAATCACTGAACTTGTCAAAGAGGTCAATCATGGTCGTGTCAAGATTTTGAAATATTGCGGGGGTAATAATACTGCTGCTGTAGTAGATGAAATCAAGAATACTGATTGGAGCGGTATTGATGGCATCCTCAGTATTTGTCCTTATTATAATAAGCCTTCTCAGGAGGGACTTTATCAGCATTTTAAGGCAATCGCTGAAGTTAGTCCTCTGCCTATCGTATTATATAATGTACCAGGTAGAACAGGTGTTAACATGAAACCTGAAACAACTTGTCGCATCGCCCGTGAATTCCCTAATATTGTAGCAATCAAGGAAGCAAGTGGCAGCTTGGAACAGGTAGATGAGATTATCAAGAACAAACCTGATAATTTTGATGTTATCAGTGGTGATGATGCATTGACTTTCTCTATGGTAGCCAGTGGTGCAGCAGGTGTGATTTCTGTCATTGGTAATGCTCTTCCTAAAGCATTCAGCCGTATGATCCGCTTGGAGTTCCGTGGTGAATATGAGCCAGCACGTAAGATTCATCATGCATTTACAGAGCTTTATAGCTTGCTTTTCGTAGATGGTAACCCTGCTGGTGTAAAGGCTTTGCTCAATGATATGGGTTTCATAGAAAATGAACTTAGATTGCCTCTTGTTCCAACAAGAATTGCAACTAAGCAGAAGATGAGCGATATCATCAAGGACTTGCGTTTCTGATGACATTAGCTTTGATTTTGCATTTTGCTCATTTTCCGAAATATCACCACTGGATTATTCTGAAATTCACTAATAGCTACTTTATGTCAGACGATAGAAGAATCATACATGAAATTACTCCGCTGATGGGAAAAGATGTTTTATACATTGCAGACCGTCATAAAAAGGAGTTTACTTATCCTATTCACAATCACTCTGTGTTTGAACTCAATTTTGTGGAGAATGCTAAAGGTGTCCGACGCATAGTGGGTGACTCGCAGGAGATTATCGGTGATTATGATTTGTGTTTGATTACTTCTCCTGACCTTGAACATGTATGGGAACAGAATGATTGTCGCAGCGAGGATATCAGAGAGATTACAATACAATTTGACTTCAGTATGGGTACCGAAACGCTCTTTGGCAGAAATCCGTATTCAAGTATTACAAGAATGATGCAGCAAGCCAAGAAAGGACTTGTGTTTCCGATGAAAGCCATTATGAAAGTATATGGATTGTTGGATACTTTGAGTTCTGTCAAAGATGGCTTTTATGCCGTTCAGCAGTTTTTGACTATATTGTATGAACTTTCACGGTGTGATGGTGCTAAGACTTTAGCTTCTACCAGTTATGCGAAGGTTACCGTGGAGGATGACAGTAGAAGAATTTTGAAGGTAAAGAATTATATCTCTAAGAATTATATGGATGAACTGAGACTGCCAGAGCTTGCAAACATGGCTGGTATGAGTCCAAGTGCATTCAGTAGATTCTTTAAGTTGCACACTGGAAGAAATATCAGTGAGTATATTATTGATTTGAGGTTGGGTTATGCAGCACGAATGCTTGTAGATACTGCAAAATCTATCAGTGAAATCGGGTTTGATTGCGGATTTAATAATCTGAGTAACTTCAATCGTATTTTCAAGAAGAAAAAAGGATGCTCACCAAGTGAATTCCGTGAAAATTATCACAAGACTCGTATTATTGTGTAGTCTGTCTAGTGAATGGACTGTATGAATAGTGTTTTCTTCTGATGAATTTATGGCCTATGGCATAAATGCCTGTTATAAATATTAAGAATTGAAGAGAATTAAAGAATAAAAAACAAATAAATCTTCCATGTATGACTACTTGGGAGATTTATTTTGTTCTTTTTTACCTTTTCCGCAATCGTTTAAGTAAAAATCTGATTAAAAATTCTATTATTATTTTGTTTTACCGAAAATTTGAGTTATTTTTGCAAAGAAAATAGTTAATGGAATTCCCAAAAGGTTTTTCAAAAGCAAAATATTTAAAACTACTATACAATTATGAAGCAATTTATGGATGAAAATTTCTTGCTCGACACTAAGACTGCGCAGGATCTTTTCCACAATCATGCGGCTAAAATGCCAATTATTGACTATCACTGCCATCTTATTCCAGAGATGGTAGCTAATGATCACAAGTTTAAGAGTATTACTGAACTTTGGCTCGGTGGTGACCACTACAAGTGGCGTGCCATGAGAACTAATGGTGTAGATGAGCGTTTCTGCACTGGTACCGATACAAGCGATTGGGAGAAGTTCGAGAAGTGGGCCGAAACTGTTCCTTATACATTCCGCAACCCATTGTATCATTGGACTCATCTCGAGCTTAAGACAGCTTTCGGTATTGACAAACAGTTGAGCCCTAAGACCGCTCGTGAGATCTTTGATGAGTGCAACGAGAAATTGCAGTTGCCTGAGTTCAGTGCACGCGGTTTGATGCGCCATTATCATGTAGAGTGTGTTTGTACAACAGACGATCCAATTGATGATCTCCGTTATCACAAGCAGACCCGTGAGAGCGGTTTTGAAATCAAGATGATTCCAGCTTGGCGTCCTGACAAGGCTATGAATATCGAGAAGCCTGATTTCGCTGAGTATATGAACAAGTTAGGTGAAGTTGCTGGTGTTACTATCTCAACATTCCAGGATATGGTTGATGCTCTTCAGAAGCGCCACGATTTCTTCACAGAGAATGGCTGTAAATTGAGTGACCATGGTATTGAGGAATTCTATGACGAGGCATATACTGATTCTCAGATTGAGACTATCTTTGAAAAGGCTATGCGTGGTCAGCAGTTGTCAGTTATTGAGGTTCGTCAGTACAAGCATGCTTTCTTGAGAATTTGTGCTGAGATGGATCATGCTGCTGATTGGACTCAGCAGTATCACTATGGTGCCATCCGCGATAATAACACATTGATGTACAATAAGTTGGGTGCTGATACTGGTTTTGATTCTATTGGTGAGTTTACTACAGCTCGTGCTATGAGTAATTTCTTGAATGAATTGAACGTAGAGGGTAAGTTGACTCGTACAATCCTTTATTGCTTGAACCCATGTGCCAATGAGGTAATCGCTACTATGCTTGGTAATTTCCAGGATGGTTCTTGCCCAGGTAAGATTCAGTTTGGTTCTGGCTGGTGGTTCAATGATCAGCTCGATGGTATGACACGTCAGATGAATGCGTTGTCTGTGCTCGGTCTTTTGAGCCGTTTCGTCGGTATGTTGACCGACTCTCGTTCATTCCTGAGCTATCCACGTCATGAGTATTTCCGTCGTTTGCTTTGCAACCTCCTCGGTAATGATGTAGAGAAGGGCTTGCTTCCTAACGATATGGAGAGTCTCTCTCGCATGGTTGAAGATATCTCTTACAACAATGCCCGCAACTACTTCAAGTTCTATTAATTGTAGAGCTGAATAGCAATTATACTAAGACAAATCCCTTTACGGCATCTGATGATGTTGTGGAGGGATTTGTTGGTTTTTAACTACGTAAAACTTTTGAATATGGGGGTAATAGACAGAATACTAAGATATTATGAAGATCTCAGAGAATTTAATTCTTCTAATATCAAAGATTTCCGAGGCAGAGTAAAATCTTGGATAAAGATGGGTATGCTTGCTGGTCGTATCTTCTATGTAAAGGATATGTGGGCCAGGGATGTGGCAGCATTGACTTTTGCCTCCTTCATGGCTTTGATTCCTTTTATGGCGATGATGTTTGTCATTGCCCGAGGTTTTGGGTATTCATCCTTATTGGAATCCTGGCTTTCTACTACTTTTGAGGCACAACCGGTTGTGGCTCAAACTATTGTAAATTTTGTACAAAACTATATTGAGAATACCCAGAGCAACTATATCATCGGTACGGGTATCGTGATGTTTCTCTATACTATCATCTCTCTGATGCAGAAAATTGAGCTTACCTTTGATGATATCTGGCATACGGGAGAACGTTCATGGAAACAGATTTTTACAGAATATCCTACCATTCTGTTCGGTTTAGGTCTCATGATACTTTTTGCTTCGAGTATTAATGTATGGACTGTTAATGTGGTGGATAATGTCGATAAGATCGCTGATATAGGGGAAACAATTCCTTCGTTTATCCTCCATTTGGCTGCATTTGTTCCGATGTTTCTGTTCTTTGTGTTCTGTTACTGTGTTATTCCGAATACTTATATAAGATTTCGAAGCACCCTTGTACCATCATTCCTGGCAGGTATCTGTATGACAGCCTTGCAGTATGGCTACATTTATTTGCAAGTATTCCTTTCCAGCTATAATGTCATTTATGGTTCTTTAGCAGCTATTCCGCTTTTTCTGTTATGGCTTCAGATTTCGTGGGCTATAGTGGTCTTTGGTGCTTTGCTTTGTCATACTAATCAGAACATACATTATTATGATGGAGACCTCAGATATGATAACCTGAAATTGGTGCAGCGTATCAAGGTTTGCGGAATGGTTATGCATTTGGTATGTAGGCAGTTTAATAATGGAGAACAGGCATATACACCGAAAGAGATTCATGAGTTGACGAATATACCGCAACAAATTGTCAATCAGGCAGTGAGGGAACTCCTGCAGGCCAAATTGCTGGTTGAGATTAGAAGCGAGAAAAGGGGGTGTTTTGAAGAATCGGTTGTCTTGCATCCGATAGAGAAGATAGATCATCTGACTTATGGCATGATGATAGAGCGACTCTTCAATTATGGTGAGGAAATTTCAGGTTTTTCAGAAATAGAAAATGAATTGGAATTGTGGAAAAATATCGATATTGTAAATCAGAAATTCGTAGATAACGGTAAGCAGATATTATTTATTTAGAAAAATATAAACGGTCATTTGTAACATCAGTTTGTACAAATGACCGTTTATTATTTATATACCCCTAAATAAAAAATAGGATAACTTTATTTTCATTCTTATGAGTTCATAGAGAGTAAGAACTCATCATTATTTCTTGTATGCTGCATGCTATTGTGGATGGTATTCATTGCCTCAATAGGGTTCATGTCTGAAATATACTTGCGCAGAATCCACATGCGGTCGAGGGTAATCTTATCCTGCAGGAGATCATCACGACGTGTAGATGAAGCAACCAGATTGACAGCAGGGAAGATACGTTTGTTGCTGAGAGAACGATCCAACTGCAACTCCATATTACCCGTACCCTTGAATTCCTCAAAGATAACTTCATCCATCTTGCTACCTGTATCAATCAGAGCTGTAGCAATAATCGTCAGCGATCCTCCTCCCTCAATATTTCTGGCAGCACCGAAGAAACGCTTTGGTTTCTGTAGAGCATTGGCATCCACACCACCAGTAAGAACCTTACCAGAAGCTGGTGCAACAGTATTGTAAGCACGAGCTAATCGTGTAATAGAATCAAGGAAGATGACAACGTCGTGGCCACATTCTACCATTCTCTTTGCTTTTTCCAAGACGATACCTGCAATTTTCACGTGGCGCTCTGCTGGTTCATCAAATGTAGATGCAATTACTTCTGCATTTACAGTACGAGCCATATCAGTAACCTCCTCTGGACGTTCGTCGATGAGAAGCATCATCAGATAAGCCTCCGGATGGTTGGCAGCAATCGCATTTGCAATATCCTTCATCAAAATAGTCTTACCCGTTTTAGGCTGAGCTACAATCAAAGCACGCTGTCCCTTACCGATAGGTGAGAACAGATCAACGATTCTTGTGCTGAGATTTGTGGTTGCACGATTTCCACAGAGAGAAAATTTCTCATTAGGGAAGAGTGGGGTAAGATGCTCGAACGGTATTCTATCTCTTACTTCTGATGGTTCACGGCCATTGATCTTATCAATAGAAGTCAATGGGAAATATTTCTCACCTTCGTGTGGTGGGCGTACTTTGCAGAGTACAACATCTCCCGTTTTGAGACCATATCGCTTGACAAAGTTGGATGCTACATATACATCATCAGGAGACGACAGATAGTTGTAGTCGCTACTGCGAAGGAATCCGTAACCGTCAGGCATTACTTCGAGAACGCCATTGGATGAAATAATATCACTGAAATCGTATAATGGTTCACTTTCCTGTACTTGTGCATCGGTTGCTTCAGATTGAGCAACTTGATCTTGCTGGTTTGCTGCAGCAGAAGTCATCGGTCTGTCAAATATGTCGAATGTTGGCAGGGCAGACTGATCTTCAATAGGTAAATCTACTACAGGGATAAAGTCTGTACCATCACCTGGATCGTTTTCCCAAACTTGTTCAAAGTTATTATTTGATGTTTGAACAGTTGCGTGTTGCTGATATGCTTCTTCTTCATTTTGAGCATTCATTTTAGCCTGCAACTGTGCAATCAATTCACTATGCTGAGCATTTGCCCCTTGAGAATGATCGAAAGCCTGCTCAGGAATAAAACTTTCAGTATTATCCAGAGAAGTACCAGTAGGATTATTCTCTGCTACAATGTTTTCTTCTGAACTGTTTCCTTCAGAATGATTTTCTTCAATTTTATTTTCAATATCATTGTCGCTTCCTGTATTAACATCTGAAACCGTATTTTCTGCAGATATTGCATTTGTAGGTAGTTTTTCCTCTACAGGAGCAGCATCTTGATTATTCTCATTTGCAGAAGAGTTCATTTCAGTGTTAGTGGCATTTTGAGTTGCCATTTTTGCTTCGTGCAGTTTTTTAAGCGCAGCAGCTTTCGCTATAGCAATAGCTTCCAATTCAGCCTTGCTTTTTCTACCACGATGCTTTGGAAAGTCAATAACAGGTTCCTCTGGGGAATTTGTTGATTGATCACTAACTTCTGTATTTTTGTTTTCTTGTGGTTCAGTATTTGAGTTTGCTGGTTCAGAAACCGGCTGTGTTCCTTCTTGAGTATTATCAGACTCATTAAATAATTTAGGTTCCTCGTGTGCAGAAGGACCTGTAGCTTGATTTTTCATCACGTCAAAGTTTTCACCGTCTTTTCCCTTGACAGTGTAAACCTTATCTTCTGTTTTGGCAATGCGAGCTCTCTTTCTTTTTACTGGTTGAGGCGCAGTTTCTGCCTGAGCGTCAAGGATGGCATAGATGATAGTCTCCTTGTTGTCGCTTGATTTAATCTTTGCGCCAATTTGTTTAGCAATGTCCTTCAATGTTGCGACATTCCTAGAAGTTAATTCGTCTTTGCTATACATTATTTATAATAGTTATATTGTATATGATTCTTGATAGTATAAAAAGGTGTTTCAAGAGGAGAAACACCTATCGTACAAATTCCGAGTGCAAAGATAATTAAAAAAATCGTTTCTGCCAAATTTTTTTTGTATCTTTGCACAAAATTTCAATAAAAATGGCAAATCAGACACCATATTTAGATGTACAGAACCTTACTAAGCGGTTTGGAGCCCAGGTTCTTTTCGATAAAATCTCTTTTTCCATCGCTGAAGGACAGAAGGTGGGACTTGTTGCACGTAATGGTACGGGCAAATCTACTCTTATGTCTGTACTGATGAATAAAGAGGGGTATGAAAACGGTGATATTATATATCGTAGAGACTTGAAAATCGGTTATTTGGAGCAATCACCAGACTTTGATCCAGCGGAGACTGTATTGGATGCTTGCTTCAATCATAATGGAGATCCGGAAAAGGTACTGAAAGCTAAACAGATACTTACGCAATTGCATATCACTAATCTTGAGCAACCTATGGGGCAGCTCAGTGGTGGCCAGCAAAAACGTGTAGCACTTGCTAATGTACTGATAGAAGAACCCGATTTTCTGATGTTGGATGAGCCTACTAACCATTTGGATCTGGAAATGATAGAATGGCTGGAGGGTTATCTGAATCGTGGAAACAAGACTATTTTCATGGTTACTCACGATCGTTTCTTCCTTGATAAGGTTTGTAATGTTATCCTTGAATTGGACGATCAGACTATTTATACCTATCGAGGTAACTATGCATATTATCTGGAGAAACGTCAGGAAAGAATGGATAATCTTCGTGCTGAGATACAACATTCTAAAAATTTGTATAGAAGAGAACTTGACTGGATGCGCAGGCAACCACAAGCTCGTGGTCATAAAGCACGCTATCGTGAAGAGGCATTCTATGAACTTGAAAAAGTTGCCAAACAGCGCATTGAGGACAGGCAGGTCAGACTGAAGGCTTCGACAGTTTATATTGGCAGCAAGATTTTTGAATGCCAGTATGTTAGCAAGGCTTTTGAAGATCACGGTCATAAAAAGGTGATACTCGACCATTTTTATTATAACTTTGCCCGTTTTGAGAAAATGGGTATTGTGGGTAATAATGGTACCGGTAAATCGACGTTTATCAAGATGCTCTTGGGTGAAGTGAATCCTGATGAGGGTAAATTTGATATCGGTGAGACTGTACGCTTTGGTTATTTTTCGCAGGAAGGTCTGAAATTCCGTGAGGACCAGAAGGTTATTGATGTAATCACAGAAATTGCCGACTATATCGATCTCGGTGGCGGTAAACACATGACTGCTTCTCAGTTTCTTCAATTCTTCCTCTTTACACCGGAGGAACAACATAATTATATATATAAGTTGAGTGGAGGAGAAAAGAGAAAGCTTTATCTGTGTACCGTATTGATGCGTAATCCGAATTTCCTCATTCTGGATGAGCCTACTAATGACCTGGACATTCAGACGTTGCAGGTTCTGGAGGAATATCTTCAGGATTTCCCTGGATGTGTTATAGTAGTCAGTCACGACAGGTATTTCATGGATAAGGTTGTAGATCATCTGCTTGTGTTCAAGGGAGAGGGTGATATTCAGGATTTCCCTGGCAACTATACCCAGTATCGTGATTGGAGCAGGTTGCAAACTAAGGAAAATGAAGAGGAATCCACTAAGGCAAAATCGGCGTCAAAGACAACTGATGCTAAGAATAGTGATAATGCCAGTGGTACTGCTAAACGTGATGTAAACTTCGAAAACAAACGGAAGATGTCCTTTAAGGAAAAACGTGAGTACGAACAGCTTTCAAAGGAAATCGAAGCTTTAGAGAAAGAACAGAAGCTATTGGAGGAAGAACTCTGTAGCGGAAAACTGAGCGTGGAGGAACTGACAGAAAAAAGCAAGAGATTGCCACAAATCAAGGATGAACTTGACGAAAAGGAAATGAGATGGCTTGAACTTTCAGAATTGCTTTAATAACCGATATTCGGTATTCTAATAAAGAAACTGGATTGGGGTAAAGTATAACATATAAAATAATAATCGTAACTATAATATCAGTAACAATGGAGATTAAAAAATCAGAATTTACGATATCTGCTCCTCGAGTGAGTATGTGTCCTAAAGATAATAAATTGGAGTATGCTTTTATTGGCAGAAGTAATGTAGGTAAGTCAAGTCTTATCAATATGCTTTGCAATCACAAGGGTTTAGCTAAGACTTCAGCCACACCAGGTAAAACTCTGTTAATCAACCACTTTATCATCAATAACGAATGGTATTTGGTTGACCTTCCTGGTTATGGATTTGCCAAGCGCTCCAAGACTGTTCAGAAGCAACTGGAACAGATGATAGCAGGTTATATTCTTCAGCGCCCTCAGTTGGCAAATGTATTCGTATTGATTGACGTTCGCCATGAGCAACAGAAGATAGATCGTGAATTTGTAGATTGGTTGGGCGAAAGCAACATACCTTTCTGTATTGTGTTTACCAAGGCAGACAAGTTAGGTCCTGTAAAGGCAAGAATGAATGCCCGGAAGTGGATGCAAGCATTGGAGGATCGCTGGGAAGAACTCCCTCCTTATTTTATAACCAGTAGTGAAAAGAAAATGGGAAGGGATGAAGTGCTTGATTATATCGATGAAATCAACAAGTCTTTGAGTGAGTAAGTTTCTGAACACTTCAAATATTAATATCAGAATCAATGAAAGAAATTAAGTGGGGATTTATCGGCTGCGGTGAGGTAACCGAGAAAAAGTCAGGACCTGCATTCAATGAAGTTCCTGGCTCACAAGTTGTTGCTGTTATGAGCAGAAGTGAAAAGAAAGCGCGCAGTTATGCTGAGCGCCATCATATCAGAAAATGGTACACTGATGCTCAAGAACTTATTGATGACCCTGATGTAAATGCGGTCTATATCGCCACGCCACCTTCTTCTCATGCCACTTTTGCTATTATGGCTATGAAGGCAGGTAAACCTGTTTATGTTGAGAAGCCTCTGGCTGCAAGCTATAACGACTGTATTCGTATCAATCGTATTAGCGAACAGACAGGTGTGCCATGTTTTGTTGCTTATTATCGCCGTTATCTCCCTTATTTCCAGAAAGTTAAGGAAATTATTCAAAGTGGAGGAATTGGAGATGTTATCAATGTGCAGGTAAGATTTTCTGTTCCGCCACGCGATTTAGACTATCATAGTGGAAAGGAAATGCCTTGGAGATTGCAACCGGATATTTCTGGTGGTGGCTACTTTTATGATTTAGCTCCACACCAGATTGATATTTTGCAAGATTTGTTTGGTGTGATAACACGTGCTCACGGATATCCGGCAAATCGTGCTCACTTGTATGAAGCTGAAGATACGATTTCTGCATGTTTCTTCTTTGAAAGTGGCATTCCAGGCAGTGGAAGCTGGTGTTTTGTTGGACATGAAAGTGCTAAGGAAGATTGTATCGAAATCATTGGTGACAAGGGATCACTGTCTTTCTCGGTTTTCAATTACGAACCTATCCGATTAATTAATTCCGAAGGAAAGAAAGATATCGTTGTTCCAAATCCGCCATACGTTCAATTACCAATCATCCAGAAGGTGATAGAAGATTTACAGGGAATAGGCATTTGTGAATGTACCGCTATTTCTGCTACACCTACCAATTGGGTACTTGACCGTATTCTTTGGAAAAACTAGAGACTCATAGAGCTGATGAATATTCATTCGGCTACTTTGGTTTCTGATTTAATCAGATTTCTGATAAAACTTGAAATAAAGTTTGCTTGTATTCTCTAAAGTAATAAACATCGTGATTGAGATGAAGAGATATTATATAGGATTATTTTTGCTGTTTTCCGTTGCATCTATTCATGCAACGGAAATAGGGGAGCGTGATTCTATCGGTTTCAACGTTCTCTTCAATAGATCGATGTTTCAATCCAATTCACCTGATAGTCTCATTAGGGAAAAACATAAAAAGACTTTTTTCCATCGTGTGGGGGATGTTTTTACGAAGTTTTTCCGGGAATTTAATGTTACTGACAGTTCCTATATAGAACCGCAGCATTATAATTATACTGTAATGCTTCAGAATACGAATACTTATGAGGAATATACGCTTTCCAGCAAGGAAGGTCAGCGCATATCTTTTGCTCCTGATCCAACATTCCGCCTCGGACCTTATCTGGGTTGGCGCTGGGTGTTCCTTGGTTACACTCTCGACCTCAAACATATCAATGCAAGTTCTCAACATACCAATAAGAAAGAGTTTGACTTAAGCTTGTATAGCAGTATGTTGGGCATCGATTTGTTTTGGAGACAAACTGGTAATGATTATCATGTACAACGCATGAATCTGAGCAGCGAACTTGATACATCACCGATGCACAAAGTTCCTTTTGATGGTTTTAAATCCAGTATTAAAGGGTTCAATCTTTACTATATCTTCAATCATAGAAAATTCTCATATCCAGCAGCTTACTCGCAAAGTACCTGTCAAAGAAAAAGTGCTGGTTCTATGCTCTTAGGGATTGGTTATATGCGGCATACGCTTGATGTTGACTGGGATAAGTTGAGTTCTCTTGTAGATGAGAAATTAGGAAGAAAGGAAGATGGAAAATCAAGAATAGATAGTACTTTAACCTTCTCGAAGGTGAAATATTCAGACATCTCTGTTTCTTGCGGATATGCATATAATTGGGTCTTTGCAAAGAACTTCCTCTTTAATGCTTCGCTATCTATAGGCCTTGCTTACAACAAATCGAAATCAGATACAGAACATAGCAGATTGGATATTCATGATTTCAGTTTCAATAATTTCAATCTTGATGGTATTGGTCGTTTTGGTATTGTATGGAATAATACGAAGTGGTATGCTGGAGCCAGTACAGTAATCCATTCCTATAATTATAAGAAAGAACAGTTTTCTACTAATAGTTCTTTTGGTTCGCTGAATATCTATGTGGGCGTGAACTTTGGTCGTAAGCGCCACCATTAATGATTTACAGAAAGTAAAACATAATTGATATGATGTATTTTAAGTTTATTTTAGCCAGTCAGATTTTAAATCTGGCTTCATTGTTGGCTGTAGGACAAACGAGAAGTTGTACGTTCGAACCGCATCCTAAGTCGGTTTCTAATGGAGTTTCTGATTCTAAAGGAGTTAAGAAGGAGAATATTGATAGTCATCAGGATGCTCATCTTTCTCCATTAAAGTCTTCATCAGATAAAGTAGCAAATCTTTGTGCTGACGATAATGTACATGATCAGGTTGAGGCAACATATAGTCAAGCAGATGTTTCCCGTATCAATTCCTTACTTCGAGAGGCTTCCCAACTCAAAGAAAAACCGAAAAGTTGGATGCTTTGGTTTGGAAAGAAATTCATAGGTGTTCCGTATGTAGGAGGAACTTTGGATAGGGCGGAGGAAGAAAAACTGGTTATTAATACTTCAGAACTCGACTGTACGACTTTTGTTGAAATTGTGACAGCTTTGACTCGTTGCATGTCGGGGAATGGAAAAAGGGATTTCTCAGATTTTTGCCGACAGCTTCAGCATGTCCGTTATATCAATGGAGAAATTGCCTATGAAAAGAGACAGCATTATTTTACTGTTTGGATTAGTGATAATGTAGAGGAAGGCATCGTTACTGATATTCAGAACAATCCTCCTTTTACCAAAGTTCAGCATGTTTCTGTGAATTGGATGACTACTCACCAGCAGAGCTATAAGATGCTAAAAAATAATGCAAAGCGACTTCAAGGTATTAAGGCATTGGAAGAGCAGATTAGTGGTAAAAGTTATCGGTATATTCCAAAAGAGCAGATCGTAGATAGTCGGTTATTCCGAAATACCATTCATGATGGCGACATCCTTGTCATGATAACCAATAAAAAGGGACTTGATACGACGCATATCGGAATTGCATCATGGCATCAAGATGGACTACACATGCTTAATGCAAGCAGTATTCACAAGAAGGTAATTGATGAACCAATGCTTCTGCGTACTTATATGATGAAACATCCGAGCCAGATAGGAATCAGAGTTTGCAGAGTTGTTGATGGAGCTAAATGATTTTGAGAAAATATTTTAAATTATTATTGTACTAATAGTCTGTGGATAAGATTTAAAATGTTTGTTTTTACTTTCCTAAAAGAAAGGCTATTGGGGAATAGAAACAAGTCATTTAGCACCTCTATCTTTCGGAGATAGCACTCGTATCTCTCATTTCTATAAAAATGCTTTTTGAAGGGCACAAAAGTGCTATAGTCAGGGCACTTTTGTGCTATCCCCGAGCACTATAAGAAAACAAGTTGGTTCTCTCTTTTAAGTGACATACGCAAAATGAGCAGCCATTTGTCTTGAAAACGTTTCTTTCAATTCAATGACTGCTCATTTTTTATTTTAACATCACTGCTATATTTTTGCACTTTTATGGAGAACTTGCCCTAAATATAGTAATGATGATTATCTTTTACCTCTTCTTCCGGAATTGCCTTTATTTCTATTATCTCCTGAGAAAGATCCTGAATTTCTACCATTTCCATGATTTTGTTTGCCGTTTCCGCGATTTTGACTCACGTCACCGCGTCTATGATTTCCTTCATCAAAATTAGGGTTGAAACTCTTTTTCTTTTTATCCTTGAAGAATCCAGAACCTTTATCGGCTTTCAACTGCTCTTTTACAGACTTGGCAAGTTCGCGAGGAGATAGTGGCCTTTGTGAACCATCATTACGGTTACGGGCATTCAGAGGTTTGCCATTATTGAGATATTTATCCTCATCATAGCATCCTACATTACCATATCCCTTAGGTTGGTATGATTGATTTCTACCATTCCTTCCGGAATTGGAGCCGTAAGAAGAATTTCCCTGTCTGTTCTTTCCTCTTGCACCACGACCAACGCCAGGATTGTCGTAAGTAGAGCCGATAGCTTTCTCATCGAATCTTGAAGAAGGGTGTCCGCCTCTCATATCCCGCTTATCATACAATTTAGCAATCAGGTCGCTTCTGCCAATTCTACGTAATTCAGATTCAATAGCCCTTCTTTCTTCCGGTTTATACCAGAAGAAGAACATTCTCTGAGCGAGTTTTTCCTTCTGAGTCTTGGCACTGAAAACTGGTTCCAAAGTGTATGGATCATATCCTGTGTACCAGGTTTCCGTAGAAATTGTCATCGGAGTAGGAGTGAAGTCCTGTACTTGTTCAAGATGAAAATCAAGTCCCTTGGTTATCACAGCCAATTCCGCCATATCCTCTTCATGACAGCCCGGATGTGAACTGATGAAATAAGGGATGATTTGTTGGTTAAGTCCCTCTTCCTTGTTAATCTTATCGAAGATGCGTTTGAATTCATAGAATAAGTCGAATGATGGCTTACGCATGAACTTGAGAACTTCCGGACTTGTATGCTCTGGTGCCACTTTCAGTCGTCCGCTCACATGCTTGGTAATCAGCTCGCGGGTATATTCCCTTGCAGCCTGATTTACCTTCTCATCCTTGCTTTTATGCAATAGCAAATCATAGCGGACACCACTACCTATAAAACTTTTTTTGATACCAGGTAGGGCATCAACTGCATGATAGATCTCGAGGAGTTTGCTATGATCGGTATTGAGGTTAGGACAAATCTGCGGATTTACGCATGATGGACGTTTGCACACCTCACAGGCCTTCTGATTTTTGCCATGCATTCCATACATATTAGCAGATGGGCCGCCCAAATCGCTCAAGTATCCTTTGAAATCAGGCATTGCGATGATTTTCTTCACCTCTTTCAGAATACTTTCCTTGCTTCTGCATACCACAAATTTTCCTTGGTGAGCAGAGATGGTACAGAAAGAACAACCGCCAAAACAGCCACGGTGCAGGTTGACAGAGAACTTGATCATCTCATACGCAGGAATTGTTTTTCCTTTATATTTTGGATGAGGCAGACGGGTATATGGCAAATCGAAAGCTGCATCCAATTCCTCTGTTGTCATCAGAGGGAAAGGAGGGTTGACCACAACATATTTTCCATCCACTTCCTGAATCATTCTCTGTGCATGCATCTTATTGGCTTCTTCCTCCAGATGGCGCACATTTTCGGCCTGACCTTTCTTGTTGTGAAGACACTCCTCATGGCTATGCAGGATGATATCGTCATCCTTGAATCCTCCAGGAATGTCCTTTTCCTTACAATAGAAAGCAACTTGTGGCATTTCGTGAATCTCGTCCATTGTTTTTCCTTCAGCAAAAGCGTTGGCAAGTTCTACAATAGAACGTTCACCCATTCCATAGAGAATAAGGTCAGCACCTGAATCACAGAGAATGCACTTGCGGAGTTCATCTTTCCAATAGTCATAGTGACTGATACGGCGCAACGAAGCTTCGATACCGCCAAGAGCCACAGGAACATCTGGGAAAAGTTTCTTCAATATCTGAGTATAGACGATAGAAGGATAGTCTGGACGCATGTCATGGCGTGAGTCTGGACTGAAAGCGTCTTCACTGCGCATACGGCGATTGGCAGTATAACGATTTACCATCGAGTCCATGGCTCCTGGAGAAACTCCAAAGAACAGACGTGGTCGTCCAAGCTTTTTAAAATCACGGAAATCACCATGCCAGTCAGGTTGAGGCACAATAGCCACACGATAGCCATTGGCTTCAAGAATTCTGCCAAGTATAGCTGCTCCGAAGGATGGATGATCTACGTAGGCATCTCCAGAAAACAGAATAACGTCCAGTTCGTCCCACCCTCTGAGTTCACATTCTTTCTTAGTTGTTGGTAAAAAATCTGTTAATTTATAATCCATTTAAAATCTGTCTTAAAGAGGTTCAGGAGTTAGTCATTAACCGCATCTGGTTCAGCTTCTGATGCCTCCTCAGTTTCCTTCTTCTCTTTCCAATCTACATAAAGCAATACCAAGTTATGAAGGCCTAAGGCTTTCATATTGCTATTATAAATAACGTCAAGGCATAGATCCAAAAGATTCTTATCCTGACAGTTGTCTGCTTCCAATAAAGAGCGGACATTCAATTTCAATTTTTCAAGTACTTCTTCATCAATGATTCCATTACTGTCCACCAGATTGCGAAGAAGCTGATACTTATCAATAGTTTCAAGATGCAGGTCGCTTACTTCAATTGAGCGAGTACCTGATTGGTTTGCTTGAATTTTATACATAATATTCTACATTTAAAGGGTTATTATTTCTTTTTTATCATATTCAGATTTGTTGAATGCATTAACTTGTCGGATATATCAGAAAAAGTATCATTACTTGTTGCCAAGTAAATACTTGAGAATACCAGACATTAACTGTCCACGTGTCTGCTCATTCTTGATACACTCGAAAGGGAAGCCCATGGTGAATGAACCATACCCATTGCCTTTATATCCTACAGCTGCACTTGCTCCATTTATATATTGCATTGTGCAGATAGCCCCATCAATTGGGGCAAGAATATCTGGATGTGTTGCAGCGTAGTGCTTGTCATTCAATTTGTCGTAATAATCAAAGTTCATTCCTAATCCGTTAACCATCGGTGTGGCTTTCAGACTGTCTGAAACCTGATATTGCACCTTCAGCGTATTAGCCAGGAAATTTTTCTCTTCATCTGTTTGCATATCGCTTCCGATGTAGGAGCCGCTCACCAATAAACGTCCTCCATGATGTATGTAATTTTCAATCTTATTGATCATGGTAGGAGTAAAAGATTTGTAGTATTCAGGCGTGTAGCCATCATATCTTTCGAGTCCATTGATCAAATCTACTATTGGGTACTTGCTCATTTTTACCTTCCCAGAAAGGATGGCCTCGCTGGAGCAACTGGCAATACTATACAGATTAGAAGTAGCAATTGCTCTGGCATGTTCTACTGGATAATTGAAATCATTACCTGCAATCATTTGTCCTGCCATTTCGTCACCACAATAGCCAAGTCCATCAGCAGTCATCACGCCCATTTTAGAACGCTTGAAAACTCTCTGCTTTCCATTCCATCCGGCATTCAGTCCATAACTTACTCCTGGATCCTGATCGAAATCAAAACCTTGTTCCGCTTCATTGTCTATCACTTGAGGTGCAGCCAAACGATGGAAATTGTTGACTATCAATACGGTATGGCGAGCTTTCGGATTGTAGAGAGCAGCCAATGTCTCAGAAGGAAAACTTTCTCCACCTTGGTTCAATGCGGTCACTTTGAAGCTATACATCTTGCCAGGTTCCAGTTTGATCTGGCAGGCAGCAGTTCTGATAATTTGTCCATTATCGAAGCCACCTCTTCCTTCTGCTATATACAATACATAAGAGGTAGGAGCTGCAGTCGGTTCTGTTTTATCCGTCTGCGGACTCCATGAAAGAGTGGCTATTCCCTGATTGTTCACCTCTACAGAAAAGTGATTTGGAGGCAAAGGTTGAACCGTATATTTCTTGCCATGATTGGAGGAAACATATCTGAGAATGGTCTTGTACAGCGAACGAGCAATGGTGAATTTTGCCATTGGATTCTGAGCCAGTTTCATATCAGGGAAACTCTGATGAGAGAGAGTCTCGATGATGGCAGAAGGCACTTCTGGCAATCTTGTTTCAGAATAATTTCTGTCCCAAAGATAGCGTTCACCAAAATCACCATATTTATATCTCATATCTGTAACGAGATTCTTCAGCAATGCCTGGGCAAAATCCTTGGATGTAAATCTGGAAATACCCGTATTCAACTTCTCATCATTGAAGTTGGTTGTGCAAATAGCCAAAGATCCATATACAGATTTGCCGTCTGGATTGTATCCCGCATCACTATGAATGGCAAGTGATAATTCAATAGGTACATTCTTGCCGTCTTTAGCAGGCATATAGACACTACCACCACCCAGCCAGTTGGTCATGAGCGAACGGGTATTGATATCATCAGCATAATCGTTATTGCCCTTTCTTCCTCCATAAACGGAGTAGGGAGCGCCAGCCCATTGTGCGTAGTATCTTGCCCCTTCCAGACAACGGGGAAATCCACTATTGTATCCACCACGAAGGATATTTCCCATACCGCCTCCAAATCTTACGGCATCACTTGTCACGATACCTTTGGAAGAAGCCTGATTGGTCACGACAACACGATTGAACTCATTGCAACCTTTATCGAAATCAAATGTGCCCAAATAGACCCATGTGCTGCCTCCCATTCTCTGGTTGACTGTAAATTCTGTAACCTGCCCCTTGTGAAAAACGAGATATTTAGCATCCTTTACACTTTTCGGCAAAGTCTGATAACTTACATAGACAGCATATTTACCAGCATCAGGAATATTTGGCTGATAGCTGATTTCACTGTAATTCTTTTTTTTAGTGGCTTTAGCCTTTCTGATGGAACCGGCAGTAAAAGGGTTTTCCCCATCATTGTAGAATGCCTTTATAGCCGCAAATCCAGGTTCCTTTCCTGTTTTCCATTTTTTCCCATTTACCGTTTCTTTGTAGTAATTAGCTTTGATAGGATCATCATTATCAACTATGATTTCCTTTTTTTGCCAATCTCTTTCACGCGGAGTGAAAACAATGGCACCGGCATTCTGAAGCATCGGAATCAGATAAGGGACAACGATGGTTTGCGTGAACAAATCCTCGGTAGTTCCAAAGAGATTTGGTCGTTGCCATTTCCAGCGTTTCTGATCATTATCATAATATCTGCCATGCGATGCCCATACAGAAAGATGGCGGTTCTGCAATCCTTCAGTTATAAAGTAAGGATGTGATGCATTAAAGACCCAGGGATCATCGGTATATTCGATGTCTCCCCAGGCCCTTGTATTGCCTTCAAGATATTGCGCATTTGCAGTTGCCGGCATCAATAGCCAGCAACAGAATGCCCAATATTTAAGATAGTTTTTCTTATTCAATTTTTTACCTCTAAGTTATTTATAAGCTGACTTATTTCTAAGTTTACTTACCTTTATCATTACCTATTTCTAAGTTTTGATATTTACTTTTTACTTCAATCGATGTTTCCGATAGTGAATTTTTCCGGTTTTTTACCCTTGAAGTCCTTGAAATAAAGTTTGATTTCGCGCATGTCCTTATCTACATCGCCTGATGGAATCATCTTCTTGGTGCACTGAATGAGCTTCTTTTCATAATCAGCACCATAGAGCAGGATAGGAATATTGGCCTTCTGTGCAATGAAATAGAAACCTTTTTTCCATTCTGGATTAAGAGAACGGGTTCCTTCAGGTGTGATGCAAAGCACGAAAGACTTTCTCTTTTTAGCCTCTTCAGCCAAATTATCAGTCATGCTCGTATGCTTACTTCTCCAGACCGGAATGCCACCCATCTTGCGGAAAATAGGACCGAGAGGCCAGAAGAACCATTCTTTTTTCATCAAGAAGTTAGACTTCATACCTTCTGCCTTGGCAAAAGCCTGTCCAAGAAACAAATCCCAGTTGCTTGTATGCGGAGCTAAGCATATAATATACTTTTCCGGCAAATCAACCGTGATATCCTTTTTCCATCCTAATTTTTTATATAAAATCCAGCGACAAAAATTCTGTAACATATATAATAAGGTATAGGACTAAGCGAGATTAGCGATTTGATCAATAATCTCACAAACTTGCTTGTTGAAATCAGAGACGAGATTCTTATAATATACGGTCTGCTTCATACCTGGTTCCGGATGAGAGACACGTTTGATGAAATTCGTATTGGTCATAACAATGACAGAAATGATGCCGTCCACGTCTTCTTGCTCAGGTTTGCCATTATACAATGAGGCAGCTACGCACTCAGCGAAGAGCTCGCTGGTGATGTAATTGATAGTGCGTTTTAAATCTCTTTTATTAGCCATAATGTTATTCTTTTAAATTTAAAATTATGAAATGAATGCTCAAAGATAGCAAAAATCTTTGAAATCCAAGCATAAGTAACGAAAAAAAATACTGATTAACGCAATTTTAGCTTTTTTCTTTCATTATTTCGCAAAAAAAAGTTATTTTTGCAGTGTTTTTCAAAGTTTTTGTAGTTTCAACTTTTAAATATTAAAGAATAATTATGGAAAAAAGTGCATTGCAAATTGCAAGAGCTGCTTATCAGCCAAAGTTGCCAAAGGCTCTTCAGGGCCCTGTTAAGGCAGTAGAGGGTGCAGCTACACAGTCAGTAGGTAATCAGGATGAAATTAAGGCATTGTTCCCTAATACATACGGAATGCCTGTCATCACTTTCGAAGCTGGTGAGGCTAAGGAACTCCCTTCTTTCAATGTAGGTGTTATCCTCTCTGGTGGTCAGGCTCCTGGTGGTCACAACGTGATTTCTGGTCTTTTCGATGGTGTAAAGGCTCTCAACCCAGCTAACAAACTTTATGGTTTCATTCTCGGTCCTGGTGGTCTCGTAGATCACAACTACATGGAGATTACTTCTGAAATCATGGACGAGTACCGCAATACTGGTGGTTTTGATATCATCGGCTCTGGCCGTACTAAGTTGGAGAAGGAAGACCAGTTTGAGAAGGGTATCGAGATTCTTCGCGAACTTGGTATCAAGGCTCTCGTAATCATCGGTGGTGACGACTCTAACACCAATGCTTGTGTACTTGCAGAGTACTACGCTGCAAAGAAGTATGGCGTTCAGGTAATCGGATGTCCTAAGACTATCGACGGTGACTTGAAGAACGAGCAGATTGAGACTTCTTTCGGTTTCGATACAGCTTGTAAGACTTACTCTGAGCTCATCGGTAACATTGAGCGCGACTGCAATTCTGCACGTAAATACTGGCATTTCATCAAGTTGATGGGTCGTTCTGCTTCTCACATCGCTCTTGAGTGCGCACTCCAGACTCAGCCTAACATCTGCTTGATTTCTGAGGAGGTAGAGGCTAAGGAAATGTCACTTGATGATGTTGTTACATATATTGCTAAGGCTGTAGCAGACCGTGCTGCTGATGGCAATAACTTCGGTACAGTTCTCATTCCTGAGGGTTTGATCGAGTTTATCCCTGCTATCAAGAAGCTCATCGCAGAGTTGAACGAGGTTCTTACTGATCCAGCTACAGGCGAGAGCCGTGAGTTTGCAAGTGCTGAGGAGCAGATTGCATTCGTTAAGGGTGCCATCGCTAAGGACAACCTCGCAGTATTGGAGTCTTTGCCAGCTGACGTAGCTCGCCAGCTTTGCCTCGACCGCGACCCTCACGGAAACGTACAGGTTTCTCTCATCGAGACAGAGAAGTTGCTTTCTCGCATGGTAGCTGAGAAGTTGGCTGCATGGAAGAAGGAAGGCAAGTTTGTAGGTAAGTTCTCTGCACAGCACCACTTCTTCGGTTACGAGGGACGTTGCGCAGCTCCTTCTAACTACGATGCAGACTACTGCTACTCACTCGGTTTCAACGCATCTCGCCTCATCGCTAACGGCAAGACTGGTTACATGTCAGTTATCAAGAACACAACAGCTCCTGCTGCTGAGTGGATTGCTGGTGGTGTGCCTATCACAATGATGATGAACATCGAGCGTCGTAACGGTGCCAACAAGCCAGTTATCCGCAAGGCTCTCGTAGAGCTCGACGGTGCTCCATTCAAGTTCTTCGCTTCTAAGCGTGAGCAGTGGGCTAAGGAGACTGCTTATGTATATCCAGGTCCTATCCAGTACTGGGGTCCTACAGAGGTTTGCGACCAGACCACCAAGACTCTCCAGTTGGAGCAGGCTAAGTAATATCGTATTATATTTTTATAGTATATGTCAACAAGACGAACGGCTTCTTCACAGAAAAAACATAGCATGCCGAGAAAGAAAACGACTCGACGTGGTAATACTCGTGCAAGAAGGCGTTCGTCTTCTTTTTTACCACGTTTCCTCCGTTCATATCCCCGTTGGGCATGGTGGATAGGAGGATTATTGATTGTTTTTCTTTACATCTGGGCTTTTTATTATTTTTTCGTAAGTCCTACTGGTTTCCGGTGGCGTGCTTTGTATGGTGATGCAGAATATCCTGAAGGTTATGAGATTCATGGTATAGATATTTCGCATTATCAGGGTACGATTGATTGGGAACAGCTCAAGAATGCGATGATAAAAGGCTGTCCTGTTCGCTTTATCATCATCAAGGGAACAGAAGGTTCCTCACGTCTGGATGATAATTTCAGAGAGAATTTTAATCAGGCGCGGGATTATGGTTTTATCCGTGGTGTTTATCATTTTTGGAGTAATAAGTCTTCTGCTCGCGATCAGGCATATTTCTTCCTGGAGAAGATACATCTTACAGATGGAGATCTGCCACCAGTTCTGGATATAGAGCACAAGCCTGCAGATAAGTCTGTTGAAGATTTTCAGCGTGATGTACTTACCTGGCTGCATATCGTAGAAGATAAGTATCATGCCAAGCCGATTATCTACACCTATTATAAGTTTAAGGAGAAGTATCTGAGCGCTCCTGTCTTTGATGACTATCCTTATTGGATAGCGCATTATTATGTAGATAAGGTGCAGTACAAGGGAAAGTGGAAGTTCTGGCAGCATACGGATGCTGGTAAACTACCAGGCATTAAGGGCTACGTGGATTTCAATATCTACAACGGAAGTTACTATGACCTACGAAAACTCTGTATTGGTTCAAAAGGCGAAAGTCTTTTTGGAGATGATGAATATGAAGAAGAATATGAAGAAGAATAAATCCTTTCTTTTAGCAAATCTGCCTAAAAGAAAGGATTTTATGATTTAGTATATAGTTGGATGCAGCCCTTTATTTACTGCATCCAAAATTTTCCTTAAAAACCTCTGAAATTGTCATTAAAAGATACAGAAGTTGATTAGTTTTTGAGAATGAGACAAGCCCAGTTGTTATCGCTTTTTCTTTCGATTTCCGACAATCCCAATTCCTTTGCTTTCTCCATCAACACAGGAATGTCTTCCACGTAGAAACCGCTGAGAATCAGATAACAGCCATCATTCATTACACTTCTGAAAACATTCATGTCTTCCAAGAGAATGTTTCTGTTGATATTGGCAAGAACCACGTCAAACATACCACTGATATGATTGATGACTGATGCATTGCCGAAATATACGCTCATATTATTCACGCTGTTAAGCTGGGCATTATGCTTGGAATTTTCTACGCTCCATTCATCTATATCATAACCGACCACATCGCCTGCTCCCAACTTAGAAGCCACAATCCCTAAGATTCCAGTACCGCAACCACAATCAAGAACACGCTTCTTGTACAGATTCATGTTCATGAGCGAAGAAACAATCATGCGTGTCGTTTCGTGGTTACCTGTACCGAAGGCGAGTTTAGCGTCGATTCCAATCTCAATATGGTCTGGAGATGTAGTAGGGTGGAGATCCGGATGTTTGGCGTCATAGATGAGAATCTGGTCATCAATACAAATCGGTTCAAATCCCTGATCTTCCCATTCTTGATTCCAGTCTTTATCTTCAGCTTCTTCTACCTCGTAAGAGATTTCTGTTCCTTCAATAGGAAATTCTTTGATATTCTGATCGAGTATTTCCTTATCAAACAATTCTTTCTGCACATACGCCTCCATGCCTTCTTCAGTTTCTTCAAACGATTCAAATCCGGCTTCAGCTGCACTGTCAGCCAACAGATCCTTGCAAACTTGCATCAAATCCTCGCTGGCTTTAATCTTAAATTTTGCTACTAAATATTTCATATCAATTCTTCAATTCTTATTTAAATCTAAAAAACTACTGCAAAATTATAAAAAATAGGGAAAAACCTATCATTATTTAGGGTTTTTCTTTAATTTTGCATGAGAATAAGCAATATTTTTGCATGTAATTAATTATATTGGTATAGAAAGTTGGTTAGAGAATAAATAAAAGGAGTCATATAATGAAAAAATTTGTTCTTCTTGCAGTCCTTGTAGCAGCGATGCCATTGACAACGATGGCTCAGGACGATGACCTCTATTTCAATCCGAAACAGGAGGCCAAGAAAGAAGCTGCACTCCGTGAACAGAGAGCGAAGGCTTATGCCAGAGTACGTGCCGTTCGTGATAGTCTTTATGCTATTCATTGGTCGGGCAGTCCACGTTCCGTTGACGAATACAATCGTAATGGTAGAATATTGAGTCATTATCAAGGTATCACTACAGATTCTTTGGGTAATGACATTATTTCATTCCGTCTTGAGAAAGGTGTCAAACCAGACTCTATTTACGACGATGAGGCTTTCGCTCAGAAATTCATCAATCAGGATGAGGATTTCGAATACACACGAGATTTAAGCCGTTGGGATGGTTATTATAATCCATGGTTCTATGATTATTATGGAGTAGGACCTTATTACTGGCGTAGTGGCTACTGGGGCTGGAGAAATCCTTGGCGCTATGGTTATTACGCAGGTTGGTACGACCCATGGTTTGACCCATTCTACGATCCTTGGTATTACGGATATGCTGGCTGGTATGGAGGTTGGTATTCTCCTTGGTATGGATGGGGTGGATATTACAATCCTTGGTACTGGGGTGGTCCGATGATAGGACATGTTCACTACAGCGGAAATCCAAAGGGCTATGCTGGCAACCGAAGTTGGAATGGTCCGGGTAATAATTCTGGCCGCTATAATGGCAGAAGGGATGATAACTCGTATGGCAATCGTAACTTCGGCAATCGTTCCAACCGTGATTACAACAATAGTTTCGGCAATTCCAACCGCTCTAACAATAGTAATTCCAACTTCAGTGGCTTTGGCAACAGAACTGGTAACTTTGGAGGAGGTAGTTTCGGTGGAAGTCATTCTGGCGGCAGCTTCGGCGGCGGTAGCTTTGGAGGAGGCTCACGTTCCGGCGGAGGCGGCAGCTTTGGTGGCAGAAGATAAAAAATGTAATATAAGTAATTTATTTAAAGTTTGGAAATCATGATGAAGAATTCTAAATATTTCTTGTTAGCTGCGCTGGGACTCATGGCAGCCCCAGCCTTGGCTCAGGAAACTTACCAGGATACTAAATTTGCAGAGAACAGTCTGAATGGTACTGCACGTTATGTAGGTATGGGTGGCGCCATGGAAGCCCTCGGTGCAGATATTTCTACCATCGGATCTAACCCTGCTGGTATCGGTTTGTTCAGAAAGAATCAGGTTAGTCTTTCTGCCGGTGTTATGGCGCAGACTGACGCAGAGAACTATACAAAGTTCAATAATACGACTATTGATTTTGATGGAAGCAAATCACATGTAAGCCTTGATCAGGTAGGTATAGTCTGGTCGCCTACACGCGGCAGAAAAAGCTACATCAATTTGGCATTTAACTATCACAAGAGTGCTGATTTCAATCAGATTCTGAATGCAGCCAACAATCTGAATGGGGCTTCTCAAAGCAAGTTGACTGCTATTAAATATGCTGCTTTTCATGGTCAGACAGGCGGAGATATGGTATGGACCGGTGTTGATGCTAATTATGAAAAGATGATGGGCTTTGACCAAGATAAAAATATGAATTATTATGATGGCAATGAGTTTCTCTATGGTCAGACTCAGAAAGGATACATAGGACAGTATGATTTCAACATCAGCGGTTCCATCAACAATCGTGTTTGGCTTGGTCTTACCATTGGTTTGCATGATGTCAACTATAAAAGCAACTCCATGTACTCTGAAAACATGAAATCTGATAATCCTGGCGGAGCGATTTCCGACCATTATGAGAGTCTCAAGATTGATGGAACTGGTTTTGATGTAAAGGCCGGTGTTATCTTCCGTCCTGTGAATGATTCTCCATTCCGGATCGGTGCCTACTTGAATTCGCCAGTATATTACGACCTGACCATGAGTGGTGCTTCCAAACTGTACATGGCTGATGGAGAAAACGAGGACTCCAATAACAATACCTGCAGCTATGATTATCGTCTGAATACTGCTTGGAAAGCTGGTGTCAGCCTCGGACATACAGTGGGCAACTATCTTGCATTGGGTGCTACTTATGAATATGCTTGGTATGATCGCATGGACAATCGCATCAAGGATGGTGGATATTATGATTCCTGGTATGGCGATTATTATGAGACCAGCAGTAGTGATGATGCCATGAACGATAACACTCGTTTTTCACTGAGTGGAGTTAGTACCGTGAAATTAGGTTTGGAGTACAAGCCTATGCCATTGGTTGCCATCCGTCTCGGATATAATTATGTATCTCCGATGTTTAAGGAAGAAGGTTACCGTGATCAGAGCATCGCTTCTCCTGGAACAGCTTATGCAACTTCCAGCGACTTTACCAACTGGAAGGCTACCAATCGCATTACAGCCGGTGTAGGTTTCAACTATCAGGGTTGGGCTTTCGATGTGGCTTATCAGTATAGTGCCCAGAAGGGAGATTTCTATCCATTCATGAGTTACTATGATAATCATGACAGTGAGAACGATTGTATAGCTCCTGCAACAAAAGTTGAGAACAATCGTCATCAGTTGCTGATGACTTTGTCTTACAAGTTCTAAATGTTGCTTTCTTGAAATAAGACAGAAAAACGACAGGAAACAGACAACAACTGTTAAAATTTTGTTTTTTCGCAATTTTCAAGAAAAAAAGGCGAGAATAATTTGGTGGTTACAAATAAAAGTACTACCTTTGCAATTGAAAACAGATTGTTTATACAAGAAAATATTAGTTTTTTTAGTGGTTAATTTAGTTTTAGTAAGTATGTGAATAGGATTTGTTGAGAAACAGGTCCTATTTTTTTTATTTTCTGATGAAGTATTGATTTATTTCTGATGAAGTAAAAGTTATTTCTGATAGGGTAATATATTTCTGACTAAGTAATATGTTATTTCTGAAGGAGATGATCATTTCAAACTAAAGAATAGAATTTCAAACAAGAATACGATTATGGGCAAAGTTTTCATATATACTATCGCAGGATTGATGGCTGTTCTATTGCTATTTATGTTAAGTTTAGCATTAGGTAGCGCTTCAATTCCGATTCAAGACGTCATAGCCATCCTACTCGGAAAAGGAGAAGGGATGGCAAATCCTTCATATAGTTATATTGTTTTGGAATCCCGTCTTCCTCAGGCTTTTACGGCACTTTTAGCCGGAGCTGCATTGTCGGTTTCTGGATTATTGCTTCAAACAACCTTCCGTAATCCACTTGCCGGACCGGACGTTTTTGGCATTAGCAGTGGTGCAAGTCTGGCAGTAGCTATCGTGATGTTCATACTTGGAGGAAATATTTCCTTAGGTTCTTATACAACCAATGGTTACTTGGCAATTCTTGTCAGTGCTTTTGTGGGAGCGATGATTATCATCTGCATGATCTCTCTGCTTTCTACGATGGTCAAAAGTCATGTAGTACTTCTCATTATCGGTATTATGATAGGGTATTTGGCAAGCAGCGCTATCTCTCTTCTCAATTTCTATGCTACGGCAGAGGGAGTAAAGTCTTATATGATTTGGGGATTGGGTAGTTTCGGAAATGTTACGATGGGAAACGTTCCGCTTCTGGCTGGTGTTGTTCTGATAGGAAGTTTCTTTGCCTTGATGATGAGCAAACCCCTCAATGCGCTATTATTAGGCGAACAGTATGCAGCAAGCTTGGGGTTTGAAATATCAAAAATCCGACTGACACTTTTATTAATAACAGGTGTATTGACTGCCGTTGTTACAGCTTTTTGCGGACCTATAGCTTTCATCGGACTGGTAACTCCACATCTGGCTCGGATGCTTTTATCTACAGACAATCATCGATTGCTCATTCCTTTTACAATGATTGCCGGCAGCCTGATGGCTCAAATCTGTAATCTCCTGTGTTCATTGCCTTGCTGGAATGGTACGTTGCCGCTCAATGCCGTAACTCCGCTCTTTGGAGCCCCGATTGTCATTTATATATTATTAAAGGTAAAAAGGTAAAAGGGTAAAAAGGTAAAAAACTAAGAGGAGAAATTCAAAAAATAGAGTGAAAAGATAATCCTACCTTTTCACTCCTTTAACGGCTTCGCTTTCCAACGGATTCTCAGGCCAGAAATGCTTAGGATAGCGGCGCTTCAATTCCTTTCGTACTTCAAAATATGTGTCCTTCCAGAAACTGCCTAAATCCTGAGTCAATTGCACCGGCTTGAAACCAGGCGACAGAAGTTCCATCAGTACAGGTTGTTTTCCGTCATTCACGCAAGGTGTTTCCTTCATTCCAAAGCACTCCTGCAAGCGTACGCACAATACAGGAATTTCAGTACCCTGTCGGTAATCGAGTTTGATTCTGCTACCAGAAGGAACTTGGATATGGGTAGGAGCCAGCCGATCGATTTCCTGTTGAAGATCATAAGGAATGCTATTCCACAAAACTTCTTTCAAATTGATTTTCTTCAGTTCACTATTAGTGGAAATCACATGATTTCCTTCTTCCAGATAGAACGGAAGCCAGTCTTGCGCATGTTCCATCAGATAAGGAGTACTCAGATTCGGAATCTCCAGTTCAGGATGCCATTCTGTCACTTGAGCCACACGCCTCTGCAGCATCTGCACCTGTTCATTCCAGTCGAACATGCTAAGTCCATCTTTTCTGATAGCTTCACATATAATGTTGATAATCAGACTTTTATCAATATCATGAATCGGTTTGCTGTCAACAATGATTCTACCAATTCTTTTTTCCCTTTGCATGACAACACGTCCCTGTTTACTGTCCCAAGAAACATGATCATGCTCCGTGGCGAGTTCCTGTAAATCCTTTTCGCAGACAGGTGCTGCTAAGAAAACCTTTCCTGCATTTCCATTAGCATGCATCGAAGCCACTGCAAGCCATTGGTAACCAATTAGGGAATCAGTGCTTTCTATTCTGACTCTATTACCATTCGCCAAACGATAGTTGCCAATATGATCCATGGCGAGTGCGATGCGTTCCGGATAAGCTAAAGCCACCAAACGGCCGACAACTTCAGCAGAAGGATCCTGATTCTCCACTTTAACCTTGCACATACAATGCAGTTCTGCCGAATTCTTTGCGATTTTTGCCCATCTGCCTAAACTCTGTTTTCTGCGTCCATTCCGCAAAAGGGAAATGCGAAGAGTAATGTCCTTATCCTCCTGATCAGAAAGTGGATCTTTTTCTTCCAAGAGAGCGGCCACATCACATGCCAGACTCTTTTCCTGTTGCGTTTTCGCTCCCGAAATCATTTTAGCAATACGAGGATGGCAAGGGAGTTTGACCATTACTTTGCCCAAAGGAGTCAGGCTGAAAGAAGCTTCTTCCTCCTTGCTATGAGAAACATTCTTTGGCTGGGAATTATGCAGAACAATCGCTCCAAGCATTACCAATAATTCCTTTGCACTCAATAAGTTACCAGTCGGAGGTGGAGTAAGCCAAGGCAAGGCTGCAACATTTCTTTCGCCGAATGCTGCGACTTCAAGCAACATGGATGACAAGTCTGCTTCCAGAATTTCCGGTTTACGTTGTTCCTCCATCTGATGTTCCGTCGCCATTGTCCAGAGTCGATAGCAGGTTCCTTCTGTCACTCGTCCTGCACGTCCCGCTCTCTGTACAGCCATGTCCTTGCTGATTCTTACCGTATCAAGATAACTCAATCCGGTTTTTGCATCATAGTTCAAACGACGGCAATAGCCTGCATCTATCACAATTTTCACACCCTCGATAGTAATGGAAGTTTCAGCAATAGGAGTAGCGAGCACTATCTTCCTTTCTCCATCCTGGGAAGGAGCGATGGCCTGTTTTTGTGCCTCTTGAGGCAGGTTGCCGTAAAGAGGATAAACCTTCGCATCGATTGAAGAATTTTCAAGCAATTCTGCGCATTTTACAATTTCTCCCTGTCCAGGCAAAAATACAAGTATGTCTCCTACCTGCTCCCTATAGGCTTTCAGGATCGTGGCAGCAGTAACCTGCACAATCTCATGAAGTTGCGGAGTTTCCTTTGCATAAACGATTTCTACTGGAAACATTTTTCCCTGACTCTCTATCATGGGAGCCTGAAGGGAATGGCAGATAGGGTCCACATCCATGGTAGCCGACATGATGGCTATTTTCAGGTCGTCTCTGATAATCTGTTGGGTTTGATGGGTGAGGGCAAAAGCAAGATCTGCCGTAAGACTTCTTTCATGAAATTCATCAAATACAACAAGATTCACCCCGTCGAGTGTAGCATCTTCTATCAGCATTCTGGTAAGAATTCCTTCCGTCACGACTTCAATGCGTGTATCTTTAGAAACCTTGGTTTCAAAGCGAATACGATAGCCCACAGTTTTTCCTATCGGTTCACCGAGCAAATAAGCCATGCGCTCAGCGATTTGTCTGGCTGCAATTCTCCTGGGTTCGAGAATGATTATTTTCCCCTCGCTTCCCAATGCTTGAAGCATGGTAAGCGGGAGAATGGTTGATTTTCCAGAACCGGGTGCAGCCGTAATCACAATGGAATTGTGCTCTGACAGAGTTTGGTTTACTGCATCAGCGATTTGAAAAACCGGAAGATTACCGGAACGTTTGGCTATATTTTCAATCGACATTACTTGTTGTTTTTTTAAGTAATCTACTATGGCGTTTGCTCTGACTTTTCATGAAAGCCATGATGATGTTATGATTTCTTTTCCAGTTCCTGCAGATTTTCCATTTTCTTGGTTTCGAGGAACTCGTAGATGCCGCACAAATGTTCGCGGACGCGACCATGACCGAATTCATAGACCTTGCTCACCAGTCCATCGAGGAAATCGCGGTCGTGACTTACTACAATGAGGGTTCCGTCGAAATCCAGAAGAGCTTGCTTGAGCACGTCCTTGGTCTTGAGGTCGAGATGGTTGGTAGGCTCATCCAGAATCAGCAGGTTTACCGGCTCCAAGAGGAGTTTGAGAATGGCAAGGCGAGTACGTTCACCACCGGAGAGGACTTTCACCTTCTTGGTAGAGTCTTCGCCACCAAACATGAAAGCCCCGAGCAAATCGCGTATCTTGTTGCGGATTTCTCCTTTCGCCACATCGTCGATAGTCTGGAATACGGTAAGTTCACCATCAAGCAGAGAGGCTTGATTCTGAGCGAAATAACCTATCTGTACATTATGCCCCAATTCGAGTTTTCCCTCATTCTGCAACTGTCCCATGATACATTTCACGAGCGTGGATTTACCCTCGCCATTACGACCTACGAAAGCTATCTTGTCGCCACGCTCTACAGTAAGATTCACGCCACTGAATATCTTCTTATTATCAAAAGACATTGATACGTCGCTCATCTGTACAGGATAGGCACCGCTGCGAGGACTTGGCGGGAACTTGAGGCGAAGGCGACTGGTGTCTTCTTCATCCACCTCGATAAGTTCAAGTTTCTCCAGCATCTTCACGCGGCTCTGCACCTGGAAAGTTTTGGAATAAGTACCTTTGAAGCGCTCGATGAAATCCTTGGTTTCGGCTATCATCTTCTGCTGCTCCTCATATTTCTTCATCTGCTGTTCGCGACGTTCCTTGCGCAGTTCCAGATACTGGCTATAGGTAGCCTTGTAGTCGTAGATGCGCCCCATAGTAACCTCTATGGTACGAGTAGTAATGTCATCTACAAACTTGCGGTCGTGGCTGATGACAACCACGGCTTTAGAACTGTTGATAATGAAATCCTCAAGCCAACCGATAGATTCGATGTCGAGATGATTGGTAGGCTCATCCAGCAGCAAGACATCAGGAGATTTCAGCAGTAGTTTTGCCAATTCGATACGCATTCGCCAACCACCAGAGAATTCGCTGGTAGGACGGTTGAAATCAGAACGTTCAAAACCCAGTCCAAGAAGGGTTTTCTCAACATCTTCTTCGAAATGAGTCATGTCGATAGCATAGAATTTTTCTGAGAGTGAAGAAACCTTTTCGATGAGCTGCATGTAGTCATCGCTATCATAGTCTGTGCGGGTGGCAAGTTCATTGTTGATACGGTCGATTTCCGCCTGCATCTCGTGCAGATGAGCAAACGCCTGACAGGTTTCATCGAACACGGTTCGTCCGTCTTCGGTCATCAGATGCTGCGGAAGATAGGCAATGACGCAATCTTTTGGAGCGGAAACCGTACCTCTTGTAGCCGTTCTCACACCAGCAATGATTTTAAGCAAGGTACTCTTGCCTGCGCCATTTTTACCCATCAGGGCTATACGGTCCTTCTCATTGATCTGGAAGGAAATGTCTTTAAATAAGGTGGTGCCGCCAAACTCGACGGTCAGTCCATCAACTGTAATCATATTTTTTCTTCTGTCTATATTATAAATTATGGTGTTCATCGACTTTGCTTTCTGTTTTCTGATAAAAATGAACGTATCGATGTTTCAGAATGCAAAGGTACAAATTATATTCTGAAAAATATTCAAAAAATCAGCCATTCTTTAGGATATTACAAAAGAAATGATTAATTTTGCGCATAAATATAAGTATAATATTGAAAAATTGTGTTTGTAAGTTTATGGATCAATCAACATTTAGTAAGTACATATAATAAGAAATCAAACATCATCCATCAAATGATCTAAAGAAAAATTTTTAATAATCACATATTTTAAAACAGCATTTATGACGTTAAAACATTACCTCCTATTAGCCGTGTTCCATCTGCTTTCATTCGTAGGATGCTGGGCTCAGAATTCCGTAGCTCCTATGAATATAGGCAATGTGTTCATGAAATTTGGCGAAACAGAAACGTCCGTACCTATCAAACTGACCAGTTGGGGCAAAAGCGATGCGAGGAGCATCACCTATACGCTCTACTACATGGAAACAGGTGAGAACGTGGGACCAACAACTTTTACTTTCGACCAGCCGATTACCTATGGTGAAACCCGTGAAGTGATATTCCCTATCAAAACAGGCACGAAACTGGGCACTGCTGATGTCATACTGAATATAACTGAAGTAAATGGTCAGTACAACGAGGCAACTATAGGAAGTATCTATATCACCTGTTGCACGGTCAATAAAATACCTCATAAACGTGTACTGGTGGAAGACTACGCAGCCATGTGGTGCTGGCATTGTCCTATCGGTCTAGTGGCTACAGATGCCATTGCCCGTATGTATCCTGAAGATGTTGTGCCAGTATCAGTTCACAAGACCGACGCAATCAGTCAGGCGGTTTCATATTCTGTCTATGATGGATTGATTGCCCAGTATGCTAATACGCTTCCTGCTGTTTGGATAGCCCGTGACACCAAGGCTGCCGGTTATGATGTTACGGATGCTTTCAAAATAGAAAAGGAAAGGGTAACGTGTATGAATATTGACGTGGAAGCACAGTGGGATGAGACAAATGACAATATCCGCGTGACTACCCAAGTAGAACCCTGCATGGATCCAGCTGCAGACGATACTTATGCTATCGGCTATGTGCTGACAGCAAGCGGGCTGACAAACGAACAATGGGTTCAGGAGGCAAATTATTCCGAGTATGCGAGCGATACTTATAAGGATGCTCCTGAAGAAATGAAGTTTTATGCTGATATTAACAACTATGTAGAGGGGTATTCCAAGGTGAAGGGTGTGGTTTTCAATCATGTAGCCATCGAATCTCAAGGAATGCAGAGAGGTTTGGCAAATTCGCTCACCGGTTCCTTCCATTCCAATGAGGTGAAGAAACATTCCACCATATTTCATAATATCAGCAAGTACAGTGTGATTTCAGACCGAAGCAAGATAGAAATCGTGGCAGTTCTGTTTAATACCAAAACCAGAAAAATAGAGAATGCAGCACGTTGCTATGTAGGTGATGGAAAAGATGGTCCTACTGGCATTGAACAGATTACAAGACCGATTGCTGCTAAAAACTCTGGCATTTATGATTTGCAGGGACGAAGGGTAAGCGGTAAACCTCAGGCAGGTATGTATATAGTCAATGGTAAAAAAATGATGATCAAGTAAAAGTATCTACACATATTATTAAGTAAGATTCTACATTTATGAATAAATATATATTTTCCATAGCAGTATGGGTGATAGGGACCATGGTCGCCTATGGCGGCCCGGTGGACGAAAGTCAGGCTAAGGCTTTAGCCAGCAAATATCTTATTAATCCAGTGAGCATGAGCGAGAGTCAGACTGTGGCTTACAGTCGTGGAAACAAAACTGTAGATCCTACGCTCCATCTTTTCAACAATCAGGATGGCGATGGATTTGTTATCGTAGCTGCTGATGATAGAGTAGGCGGTGTGCTCGGATATAGTGATAGGGGACAGTTGGATGCTGCCAATATGCCTGCTCCACTGATAGAACTTTTAGCAAGTTATTCCCGAGCAGTTGAGAAAGTGAGGGTGGACAGTATCAGCGTTACGCCCGCTTATGCTAAGCCTCCAAAGGCCTATGTCAAACCCTTGATAAGCGCAACATGGAGTCAAGAATACCCTTACAATTATTATACTCCACGCAGCAGTACTAGCGGCAAACCTACATTCACGGGGTGCACCATCACGGCCGCTGCTCAGGTGCTCTTTGCTCATAGATGGCCAGAAAAGAGACCAGCAGGAGTAATACTTGGCGAGGGTGCGATGGCGTATGATTATTATGATTGGAACAATATGCTCGACGATTACAGTCAGGGTGGTTATAATCAGGCACAGGCACAGGCCGTGGGAGTTCTGATGCGTGACTTGGGAAAACTGGCTCAGGCTACATATGGTGTGAGTGGAACACGATGTGATGAAGGTAAAGTTTGGAATGCACTGCAGAACTACTACAACTGTACGGTGCGTCAGCTGGAAAAAGATTTACTGCCTGGTGGTGAATTCCTGCAAGCCATCTACAACGAACTTTCGGCTGGTTGTCCGGTATTTATGACGGGTGGTGACCATGCTTTTGTATATGATGGATATGATGAGAACGGACTGGTTCATGTCAACTGGGGATGGGGTGGACTCGACGATGGCTATTTTGACATCAATACTGCTGCCGTGGCAGCTGGTGGCTATGGTAGTGATGGCTGTTACTATGAGAAGCAGTTGGCTCTGTTCATACATCCGAATAATGGGATCATCGAACCGCTTAGTCCTAAACCGGTAGTTTTGTCCATCAATAATAATCAGGCTCTGCAGTTTCAGGTAAGTGAAGGAATGACAATTTCCTCCAGAATTCCAGCCCAGCTCAAGGGTGTAGGTGCCAGAAATTTAGCTCAGGACGACAATGGTGCTTATACAGGACAGGTGGGTATTGGTCTGTTTTCTGAGGATGGTAATTGTCTGCATGTTTTCGGAAAAACTGGTGTACTGACTTGGGCAACCTATTATAATAGCTATAATTTTGAATATGACTGGTGGGGAGCCGACTTGAGCGAGATAGATGGTCCTGCCGATGGTACGTATTATTTGCGTCCTTTAGGTCGTTGTCTGCTGAATAACGATGAGAACGAATGGGGTAACTGGACCTGTATGGTGAATGGAAATACTGTGCAGATGATGGTGAGTGGAGGTAAGGTGACGCTGATTCAATCGGACGACAAGCCACATCTGTCATTGGTAGGAAAACCTGATGTTTTGGAACCAGCCTATGCTTATAGCAGTCAACTCGCTGGTATTCAGTTGAACATTTCCAATCTAAGCCGTTATCAGGCTCGTGGCGAATTGCAGGTTGAACTGATTGGTACTGGCCATCTGGAGGGAGAAACCTATGAGGTACCGAATGCCTATATGATGCACATGGTGGCTCAGCGAATGACGACGACACCTTGGATTGTCAAGTTTATGACTTCCTATACAGGGACTACAGGTAATCATGAACTCAAGGCTGGCAAATATCGCATGAAGCTACGTTTCAATCACAATATTGAGACTAAGACCCCTGCGGTTTATGAGATTCCTGTTCCTGACGATTTCCTCTTGGAGGTTCATCCCAACAACTATTATGGCCGAGTAACTGTGACTTCCGTGAAGTTACTCGACGAGAAGGGGAATTATGCGCCTTCACATCATTTCAATCTGTCAGAGTCTCCAAAGGTTACGCTGGGCATTTCGGGCTATTCCAAGTATATTACCCAGAATTATTATTCCACCCAGATGCGATATCGCCTTGTAAACATGAAGTCGGGAGAAACGGCTTATACCAGCAAGGGCTACATGGTGAGTATTCCGCGGAACAACGAGACCAATCTTACCAGTTCTACCAGTCATACGATAGATTTGACCGAACTGGCTCCAGGTGATTATGAGATTCATGTAGATATAGAGCGAGAGGGTGAATGGCTCGACCGATGGAACGCCAACACGCTGCGCCGCAAAATAACACTTTATAATGCAGTACTACCTGTCAATGTGGAAGTAACAACCTTTGCTGCAGAAAATTTACATGATGTGGCAAGTATAGCTTCATTCGGAGCACCCTTTGACGCAATTGTTCCTAATGGTGTAAAAGCATGGTACGTAGAGCAGATTCAGGGAGATAAAGTAATGCTGAAAGCCCTTCCTGAAGGTCATGCGATTCAAGCTGGGAGCGGCGTTATTCTTACTTCGCCTTCAATGACGGGAGTATTTCATATGGAGAAGGCTCCATTGTCAATGCCTGTAGCTTCGCTGACTGGCAATATGCTTCGTGCTTGTAAGGATGGTAATCATGTGGTTACTTCTCAGGATCATGCTTATCTGATAGGTTCTCAAAACCAAAAGACAAGCTTCTGCAAAGTTGATGTAGGTTCGATTTTGGATCCTTATACGGCTTATCTTCAGCATTCGTCTGATGCCGCAGTGTTACAATTCTGTTTTGTAGGTGATACAACAGGCATTGATAGGGTAGAGCAAGATCATAAGACCAAGAAACCTGATGGTATTTATGGCTTGGACGGACACCAGTATTCTTCTGCGTCTAAACCTGGACTTTACATAATAAAAGGTGAAAAACGAATGGTAAACAAACAAAGAAAATAACAAACAAATTTTATTTTGGGAACAAGGAAAGCGTGAGGATTTTCATTATGAAGAACCTCACGCTTTTTTTGCAACGAATGTTGTTTTAGGAGCATTCTGCATCGGTATCATTTCTACCGTAGTCTGCTTCTTCATGGTAGCAGTAGTAAAGGAGAAGTTCAAGTATGATGATGCGCTTGATGCTTTTGGAGCCCTTTATGGTGATTGGCAACAGCTTTGGATTCAGGTAGTAGCCACCGTGGTAAGTATCATTTATAGTATCATAGTTACTTACATTATTTTCAAGGTGGTTGATAAGTCTGTAGGTGTACGTGTTGACAAGCGAGTAGAGGAGGAAGGTCTCGATATCTACGAGCATGGTGAGAGTGCGTATAGTAACTAATTAAGATTTCCACAGGTCAGCCTATAATGATCGACTAAATGCTTGAAATCGCAATGCTGAAGGCTGATAGAATAGGTTCTGACCCTGATACATGTGAGTTTTAAAATACATAGCCGGCTGATTTTATGTTTGTTACATAAAGTCAGCCGGTTTATTTATTACTGCTAATCAGAGGATATCTATTCTCCTCTGCTAATATTATTTAATTGGAAGGTTCCTCCTTTTCTTCCACTATTGGCTTAATGCGCCTGATACTCTTGTTGCGTTGGTTGATGATGAGCGGTACACGTTCCACTGTCACCATAGAAGTGTCAAGTCCCAATGCCTTTGGCTCATCAATGCCTATCTTGCAGATAAGAGCGTAGATACTCATCAGTAAATTCTGTTGACGATTGTCGGAACTTTCCGGGTAATATACGCGGTGGATAATGATGAAGCGGAAGTCGCCAAAAATACCATTTTTGCGAAGTGAGGTGTATGAACTGGTCAGATCCACCTTTTTGTCATCCACAAGGTCTTCCACCACTTGTCTCAGATAGAGGCTTACCCGAGGCTCTATGCGGAAACCTATGTGCATCGTTATGCTGTAAAGAGTATCGGGTACCAGGGTTTCGCAGCGGTATTCCAGTGTGTCAGGTGTATCAACAAAATCCATATTGATAAGCCAATAATGATCGGCTCGTTTAGGTTGCTTGTTGATGATGGAATAGAGCAGTTTGTCATCTACAGCACCTTCCTTGCCGGCATGATTTACATATACAAGGTTGGACGCGTACTTGGGAATGCTTTCGTCGGCCTTGATATCGGAGATAATCTGATAATAGTCATCCAGTGGTTTGGTACTGATATAATGGCAGCGTATCTTCATGGCTCTCACCCATACATACATCATCAGGAACAGGATTCCGCCAATGAGCATCGTACACCATCCTCCTGCAAGGAATTTTGACAGATTGGCTGCCAGGAAGATAGCTTCGATGGTGCAGTATGCGCCCATAAACAGCAGGGTGAAGACCCGTGCCACGCCCTTGCTGTGCAGGTAGAAACCGAGCAGCAGGGTGGTCATCAGCATGGTGATGGTAATGGCAAGTCCGTAGGCTGCTTCCATGTGTGAGGAGTCGCGGAAGAGCAGGATGATGAGCACCACGCCGATGTACATGGCGAGGTTGATCATCGGGATATAGAGTTGCCCCTTAACATGGGTAGGGTGCTTAATTCGCATGCGTGGCCAGAAGTGAAGGTTCATGGCTTCGCTCAAAATGGAGAAGGTTCCGCTGATGAGTGCTTGACTCGCAACGATTGCAGCACCTGTGGCCATGATGATGGCGAAGAACAGCAGGCTCTGCGGCATGATGGAAAAGAACGGATTCACGGAGAAGGCAGTCTGGATATGGTTCAGCACCCATGCTCCCTGACCCAGATAGTTGAGAATGAGCATGGTCTTTACGAATCCCCAACTGATGGCGATGTTCTTTCTGCCGCAATGCCCCAGGTCGGAGTAGAGAGCCTCTGCACCGGTGGTACAGAGAAATACGGCACCCAGAATCAAGAACCATTCAGGAGATCTTGCCAGCAGTATGGCTGCGTAATAGGGGTTGAAAGCCTTCAGTATCAATGGGTAAGACGTGATGCTGAATGCTCCCACCACACCCAGCAGCAGGAACCATAGCAGCATGAAGACGCCAAACGATTTGCCTATGCTCTCTGTACCAAAACGCTGCACGAAGAAGATGATGGTGATGATGGCAAGGGTGATGGGAATGACTGGTAGGTTGGGACTGATGCTCTCGAGTCCTTCGATGGCCGTGGTCACCGTGATGGCAGGGGTGATGATTCCGTCTGCCAGCAGGGTGCTTGCGCCAATGATGGCAAGAATGTAAATCCACTTGCTCTTGAGTCGGCGCAGCAGGGCGTAGAGGGCAAGGATGCCTCCCTCGCCATTATTGTCGGCACGCAGCGCCACACATACGTATTTGATGGTGGTCTGAAGGGTGAGTGTCCAGATGATACAGGACAATGCGCCCAGAATAGTACTTTCGTTGATGGTTTCGCCTGTATGGAGGATGGCCTTCATTACATAGAGGGGTGATGTTCCGATGTCTCCGAACACAATGCCTAATGTGACGAGCAGCCCTAAGAAGCCTACTTTGTGATGGTTGCAGGCTACTGAACTTTCTGTTTTTTCTCTCATATTTTTCTATTGTTAATTAATGTATGATCCCTTCAATTAAAGAATGAACCTTTTTAATTGAAGGAATGATCCTTTGTATTATCCCTATTAGAACATAAAATTTCCTTTTTTGATTATAAATATGGGTGCAAAGGTATGAAAATAAGTAGTAAAAGATGATTTGTTTAACAAGATTTATCTGTTTTAACTTCCGTTTTAATTGGCAGTAAATGACTGTTTGGAAAAGGTAAAAAAGTGACATTCTTTCTCGGACTCAAAAAAAATCCCCACTAACCATCCGTGTCCTTCTCGGAATCGGAAAGTTAGTGGGGGCACATTAGATGAAGGTCATCACATTTTTTCGGGTGAACCTTTTGAAAATAATCCCTCAATATCGAGTTGTCTTATCAATCGATGTCGATTACCTGGAAATGCTTGTTGAAGGTTAAATCCAACCCATTTGCCAATTCCACTTCGTATTCATTCTTGTTCATTTCAATCTTCTTTACCGCTTGCGCTGGATAATTCTCCTTCAGGTAGTTTCTGATGGCCTGCGGAATCAGCTTGGCTGGCACTTTTCCCTGCTTGCAGTCAATCTCTGTGAGATTGCCTTTCTTATCAAATTCCAGCTTGGTTCCGTTCTGCAGAACCACATCATAGCTCTTGTTGATAACCCCCGTCTCAATGGTAGCAAGCATCACCTTCTGATTGTTGAAATGGTTGCTGAGTAAGGTTTGAGCCTTTATCGGGAGTGCATTAACGGCGATAGGCTTGTCATTGCCTGCATTTGCTGCCATATTGCATGATAGCATGCAGCAAATGGCAATCATCAAAATTCTTATCATTCTTTTCATAAGCCACAATATTAAAGGTTTATAATTTCTATTTGCGATGAATGTCTGAACATCCTATACTATATGTCCTATACTTTATGAAGTAGACGCATACTATCCACAAAGGTTTAAGTAAAAATATTCTTTTTTTCGCTTTTTTCTTTCTATTTCTCTTCACCTGCTACATTTTATCAAACGGTTAAATATCATTAATGCAATAAACCTTTATGTGCTTGGCAAACTTCTCGATGGTCATCACATCAGAATACTGAGATACGGCGAAGGCATTCTTCTTCTCGGTCTTCACCAGGTTGAGGTCTGCCTGATCGGGGTTCTTACCCTCTCTTTTTGCCTGGTTGATACGTGATTTAGCCTGATTGATAGCAAGGAGGTTACTGTTCACTGAGCGCATGGTAATGCTGTAATTAATCATACTTTTTGTGTGTTTTGATGGTTGATATTTCAATTCCCCAGAAGCCCTGTTTCTTGCCCTTCTTTGGGTCGTTATTGATGTCTGGCGCCTTACATCAATCGAGACTCAAATGTGTCGTCTGTAAAGACCGACTTTCGGTACAAGAGAAGCTTTCTTTCGATTGCTGGTGCAAAGGTACAACAATTTGGAGTTGAAAACAAATTTTTGCGCTACAGATTTTCTAGGGGTGTCTGTAAGTGTCTGACAGATAATACTTTACAACGATATTTCGGAAATCAATTGCTGCATTTTGATAGAATTGGAAGAAAATGAAGGCTTGTGACTCAGAATTTTAGAAAAGCGGTCATTTCCGGTCATGGTCATTTTCGGTCAAAATCATTTTCGGGGGCGCTCGGTCATTCTATATTATAATATAAATATATTTATATTATAATATAGCCCATTTTGACCGATTTCATTTTCATTTTGACCGAAAATGACCATGACCGATTTTGACCGGATTTTGTTTTCTTCATAGCAAGTGT
>ERZ791902.169-NODE-169-length-54808-cov-154.472358_pt1 | contig 54808 bp, 42 predicted proteins | sample MGYA00510149_ERZ791902 | MGnify/ENA primary metagenome ERZ791902 (study PRJEB30046, sample SAMN00792060) | human gut metagenome | study: EMG produced TPA metagenomics assembly of the A metagenome-wide association study of gut microbiota in type 2...
GTACTGCAATGCAATGCGGGAGAGTAGGTAGCCGCCTTCTTTCATCAAGAGCCTCAGATTTCGAAAGATTTCTGAGGCTTTTCTTTTATTATCTATTGTAGATTTTGAGTTCTATTGTTCTATAATCTAATTGTATTTTGTATCTTTGCAAAAAAAATAATTATGGTTTATTATTTAAGCACTTGGTGGAGATGGTTGTGTCGCTGTAAATATTGCCGCGGTTTTGGTGTTCAGTCGCCTTCTGCCTATAGCTTTATTCGATATGTTATAAATGAGCATTATCCTTATTATGCATATTCTGAATTGGAAGAACGTTATGAGATGCCTGGCAGATTGCAACATAAGCTAGGCAGACTTCTTTTTCGCTTAGCTAATTACTGGCAGCCCGAAAAGTGTTATAGTATTGAATCTCTTTATTTTCCTTACATTAACGCAGGATGCTATAAAACTGTACTTTGTACTTTGTATGACTTATATGATTCTTCCACAAAGAATTTGGTTGTTATCGATTTAGATCATATAGATAAGGATGAGTTGTATTCTTCTATATTGCCTTTTTGCAATGATAGTACATTATTAGTAGTTTTGGGCTTAAATCATGGGAAAAACAAGCAGTATTGGCATCGATTGCAATATTCCGAATATACTGGAATTACCTACAATCTGTATTATGCCGGAATCGTCTTTTTTGATAAATCAAAATACAAGCAACATTATCAAGTTAATTTTTAAAATAAAAGGGTTGCCTCATCGCATGGATGGACAACCCTTTCTTTCTTAAAAATCTTATATATCTACTTATTTACGTTTGCGATGATTACGAGTCTTTTGCTTTGAATTCTTTCTATCCTTTTTATTTGCATCACCAGTCGCTATCTTTTCTTTTCGTATAGGTGCAAAATCACCAGCGAGAGTGAAATCAAGCTGCTTTTTCTCTAAGTTTGCTTGCGCAACCTTGATACGGATGGCATCACCTAAAGAATATTTATTGTGATGACGACGACCTATCAAGCAAAAATTCTTTTCGTCAAAATCGTAATAGTCATCAGCAATGTCTCGCATAGGAACCATGCCTTCGCAATGGTTCTCGTCTATCGTCGCATAGATGCCGTAGGATGTGATACCACTGATGTGGGCATCGAATTCTTCACCGAGTTTGTCACCCATGAATTCTACCATTTTATATTTGATAGAGTCACGCTCAGCATTCTGTGCTATTTGTTCCATCTCAGAGCTATGTTCACAAAGCTCTTCATAATGTTTTTCGTTGGCACTTCTACCACCAGCAGCATATTTGGTTAGCAAGCGATGTACCATCGTGTCAGGATAGCGGCGTATTGGTGAAGTGAAATGAGTATAGTATTCAAATGCAAGACCGAAGTGACCAATGTTATGTACAGAGTATTTGGCCTTCATCATGGCACGTAGTGCTACCATTTGGATGAGGTTGCTTTCAGGTTTTCCATCACAATCTGCCATCAGTTTATTGAGACTCTTGGCAGTAGCACCCTTGGTGCCTTCTGTCTTCATTTTATACCCAAACTTAACAACGAACTCTCGAAGGGTTTCCAATTTCTGTGGGTCAGGATTGTCGTGAATACGATAAGGAAGCGTTTTTGGCTTTTTGCCTTTCTTGACCTTTCCGATGCTTTCTGCGACAGTTCTGTTAGCGAGTAGCATGAACTCCTCGACAAGTTTATTGGCGTCTTTAGAGCGTTTGTAATAGCATCGTATAGGCTTTCCCTTCTCATCTATATCAAAATGCAATTCTTCACGATCGAATTTTACAGCACCATTCTTGAATCGAGCAGCGCGCAATTTCTTTGCTAATTTGTCTAGTGTAATGAGTTGAAGAGCGTTTTCACCCTGATATGGGTGTTCTTTAGTCTCTGCAGGAGCAGGCTCACCTGTACCATCTATTACGCCGTTTGCTTCCAGAAGCTCTTGTACTTCTTCGTATTTATATCTACGATTGCTTTCAATGACAGTATGAACGATGCGATAGTTCTTCACGTTGGCATTCTCATCCATTTCAAAGATAACGCTGTAAGCTAGTTTTTCTTCATTTGGACGGAGTGAACAGATGAAGTTGCATAAACGTTCTGGAAGCATTGGTATTGTGCGGTCTACGAGATAAACCGATGTTGCACGTTTTACAGCTTCCTTATCTATGATACTGCCTTCAGTTACGTAGTGAGAAACATCTGCAATGTGCACGCCTACTTGCCAGTTGCCATTTTCTAATTTCTGTATACTCAAGGCATCATCGAAATCTTTAGCATCCTTAGGGTCGATAGTACATGTGAATACCTTTCGGAAGTCCTCGCGTTCCTTGTAATCCTTTTCTGTGATTTCGCCCGAAATCTTGTTGGCAGCATCCTCTACGTTCTTCGGATATTTATAAGGCAATCCGTATTGTGCGAGGATAGAGTTCATTTCAACATCATTGTCACCCATCTGTCCGAGGATGTCAACAACTTCACCGATAGGGCTTTTGTTTTCTCCATCAGGCCATTCGATGATACGCACTACAGCCTTATCATCTGTTTTTCCTCCCTTTACCTTTCGTCTAGGTATGATGATATTGTGAGCAAAAACATCACTAGGTGTTACGAGATAAGCCAAGTCTTTATCTACCTTTAATCTACCAACGAAAGTATCCTTGGCACGTTCTAGGATCTTATTAACTTGGGCTTCTTTGATATGATTCTTTCGACGAGCTAAGAAGGTGAACTCTACACGGTCTCCGTTTAGTGCACCCATAGAGTTTCGTTCAGAAACGAATATAGGGTTTTCACTGTTATCAGGAATAACCGAGTTCTTGCCGTTTGCTTTTCGAATGAATTTACCTTCCATCACCTGAATACTTTGATTCAAGCGATAAGAATTATCACTTACCTTAGCTAGGTAGTCATCCCATGCCATTTCCTCCATGACGTCAATAGCCAGCATCTTCAGTGGATGCGTGGTAAGATGGAGGGAACGGAATATTTCTTTAAAGCTGAGCGTTTCGCCTGGCCTTTGGGCAAAGAATTCCTGGAGCATCTCAGTGAGTTGCGCCTTATTCATTCTCTTGCCACCTTTTTTACCTTTTCCCATAATTTCGACTGTTATATGACTGTTAATAGTTTTATAAGGCAAAGAAACAAAAAAAAATGGAGAATACAAAGTTTCTTGGCATCTTTTTTTGTTTTTTATCAAATATGTAACAAAAATGGGCACAGATTCCGTCTTTTTTCCCTTTTTAAGAGTAGAAGAAAGGAATATGCTTTTTCTACTCATCGGAAATGCTTCATTCCTGTTTTAGAGGCTTTGGAAAGCCTCTGATGTTACAATGTTGTTACAATTTGAAATATCCGATATAGATATTTCGTAATAAGAAGATTTCTTATTATATTTGCAACTGAAACGTAACAAATATTTCCACAAATACAAATTATTATGGATACAAGTCAATATCTTGTGATTTTTTTTCAGATTCTCGGTTCTTTGGCGTTGCTCATCTACGGTATGAAGGTGATGAGTGAAGCCTTGCAGAAGATGGCAGGATCTCAGTTGCGCCATATTTTGGGTGCTATGACTACCAACCGATTTACGGGTATGCTTACAGGTACTTTTATCACCTGTGCTGTTCAGAGTTCTTCCGCGACAACCGTCATGACGGTTTCCTTTGTGAATGCAGGTCTGCTTACCTTAGCTCAAGCCATTTCTGTGATTATGGGTGCCAATATCGGTACCACTTTTACTGCGTGGATTATGTCGCTGGGTTATAATGTCGATTTAACGGTCGTTGTTTTCCCTGCTTTTTTTCTTGGTATTATATTGATATATAGCAAGAAGCGTCGCTATATCGGAGATTTTCTTTTCGGTATCGCATTCCTCTTCTTTTCGCTAGTCTTATTGAGTAGTGCGGGAAAGGCGCTTGATTTGGAGCATAATCCTGCGGTGATTGACTTCTTTGGTTCTTTTGATACGAAGAGTCATCTAACGATTATTATTTTCCTTTTGATAGGTACGCTTATTACTTGTATTGTACAGAGTTCTGCAGCTGTGATGGCCATTACCATCTTGCTCTGTTCTACGGGTGTGCTTCCTATTTATTTGGGTATAGCCCTGGTGATGGGTGAGAATATTGGAACCACCGCTACAGCCAACCTTGCAGCTTTGGGTGCCAATGCCCAAGCTCGTCGTGCAGCCTTGGCTCATCTGGTATTCAATGTCTTTGGTGTGATTTGGGTTCTCTGTCTATTCTATCCTTTTGTGGATTTCGTTTGCTCTATTGTGGGGTATGATCCTAATGGTGGTATGTCTGCCGTCCAGAAAGCGAAACTGCTTCCTATTGTTCTGGCGATGTTCCACACTTGTTTCAATGTTTGCAATACGGGTGTGCTGATTTGGTTTATCCCACAGTTGGAAAAGGTTGTTTGTAAGCTTATCAAGCCTAAGGCAGACAAGGAAGATGAGGATTTCCGATTGCGCTTTATTCAGGCAGGTATCATGAAGACTCCAGAGCTTTCTGTCTTTGAAGCCCAGCAGGAAATCGGAAGTTTCGGTGAGCGTATTCATCGTATGTTTGGTATGGTGAGAGAGTTGCTCGATACCCAGGATGCAAAGACTTTCGATAAACTTTATGAGCGTATCGAGAAGTATGAGGGCATTTCTGATAATATGGAGATCGAGATAGCAAAGTATCTCAACCAGGTAAGTGATGCTCATCTGAGTGATGATACCAAGGCGAAGATTCGTGCGATGTTGCGTGCGATTTCTGAAATAGAGAGTATTGGTGACAGTTGTTTCAATCTAGCTCGCACCATTAAGCGAAAGGGAGAAAACAAGGAGGAGTTTACTGCCAAGCAGAATGAAAATATCCATCAGATGTTTAAGTTGGTTGATGAGGCACTGACTCAAATGAATTTCATGTTTGTTCATGAACGTCAGTCTATTAATATGAATCAGACGTATAATATTGAAACGGAAATCAACAATTTCCGTTCTCAGCTGAGAAACCAGAACTTGGACGATGTAGATAACCACCTTTATACTTATGGTGTAGGTACATTGTATATGGACATTATCCAGGAGTGTGAAAAACTTGGCGACTATGTAGTCAATGTTGCCGAGGCTCGCATGGAAACTAGAATATCGGTATAATGAAATAGATGAGAGAATAATAAAGCAAAAGAGGAAGCGTTCATCGAAGCTTCCTCTTTTCTCTTTTTATATTCAAAATTCTTCTTATTTCTCTAAAATACTTTTCAGTTCTTTCATACCCTCTGAAGCTCCCTTCATGATGTGGTTTATCTTGTAGTATCCATTGGCATTTACAGCTCCCGGGTCTATCAGGAAAATAGGGATATGAGGCTTAGTATAAGAAATCAAGCCTGCGGCAGGATAAACATTGAGTGATGTGCCGATGATGACAAAGATGTCGGCTTGCTGTACTGCTTCGGCAGCAGGTTCAATCATAGGAACACTTTCACCAAAGAAAACAATAAACGGGCGGAGTAAACTGCCATCTCCTGCTTTGGTTCCTGGTACTACCTCGCAATCATCTTCAGGCAATTCTTTTACGTAGCGATAATCGTATGGATCGCGAGAAGAGCAAACCTTAGAAAGTTCGCCATGTAGATGGATGACATTCGAAGAACCAGCCTTCTCATGTAGATTATCTACGTTTTGTGTAATAACAGTTACCTCAAAGTTCTTCTCCAGTTCTTTGATAAGCTTATGACCCTCGTTTGGTTGAGCGGCATAGAGCTTATGGCGCAACATGTTATAAAAGTTAGTCACTAGGGTAGGGTCAGCTTCCCATCCCTCATGGGTAGCTATCTGTTCTACAGGATAGTTTTCCCATAATCCATCATTGCCACGGAAAGTTTTGAAACCACTCTCCACAGACATGCCTGCACCGGTTAAAAATACGAGTTTCTTCATAATCTTACTATTAAGAATGCACAAATTTAGTAATTTTTCTTCAAATAGCATCGTTTTCAGCGAGAAAAATGTTATCTTTGCACTCGTTTTAAGGACAATAAGTACAAAATAAAGAATATTAATACAAAGTTATAGATAAATTATGGATAAAGTAAGTTATGCTTTAGGCATTGGCATCGGTCGCCAGTTGGCGTCAATGGGTGCAGAGAGTTTGAATATCGACGATTTTGCACAGGCAGTTAAGGATGCCATTGCAGGCAAACTTCAGCTCGGTGAGCAGGAGGCTCAGGAGTTGGTACAGAATTTCTTCGCAGAGCAGGAAGCTAAGGCTCAGGCTGCTGCTGCAGAGAAGGGCAAGGTTGCTAAGGAAGCTGGTGAGAAGTTCCTCGCTGAGAATGGCAAGAAGGAAGGTATCATCACTACTAAGAGTGGTTTGCAGTATCAGGTTTTGCGTGAGGGAAATGGTAAGGCTCCTAAGGCTACCGATCAGGTAGAGTGCCACTACGAGGGTACACTCATTGATGGTACAAAGTTTGATAGCTCTTACGACCGTGGTCAGACTGCAACATTCCCATTGAATCAGGTTATTGCTGGTTGGACCGAGGGTCTTCAGTTGATGACCGAGGGCGCTAAGTATCGTTTCTTCATTCCTTATCAGTTGGGTTACGGTGAGCGTGGTGCTGGTGCATCTATCCCTCCATTCTCAGCATTGATTTTTGATGTAGAGCTTGTTGCAGTAAAGTAATATCAGAGAACATAGAATAAAAACATAAAAGTAAAAAATGAAAAAGTTATTTTTCGGAGCCCTCGTGGCTTGTGCTGCAGCTACATTTGTAGGTTGTGGCAATTCAACTCCTAAGGCAGATCTCAAGACAGATGTTGATACAATGAGCTATGCTATGGGTATGTCTCAGACTCAGGGTCTGAAAGAGTTTATGGTAGAGCGTATGGGCGTTGATACCGCTTATATGGATGATTTCATCAAGGGTCTTAACGATGGTGCTAATGCTGGTGATGACAAGAAGAAGGCTGCTTACTATGCAGGTATTCAGATTGGTCAGCAGATTTCTAACCAGATGGTTAAGGGTATCAATCATGAGGTTTTCGGTGAGGATTCTACCAAGACTATCTCTTTGAAGAACTTCATGGCTGGTTTCATCTCTGGTACTACTGGCAAGAAGGGCTTGATGACAATCGACGAGGCTGCTAAGCTTGCACAGACCAAAATGATGGCTATCAAGGCTAAGAACATGGAGAAGGAATATGGTCCAAATAAGGTGGCTGGTGAGAAGTTCCTCGCAGCTAACAAGAAGAAGCCTGGTGTTGTAACACTTCCTTCTGGTGTTCAGTATAAGGTTATCAAGGAGGGTAATGGTCCTATGCCAAAGGATACTTCTATGGTAAAGGTAAACTACGAGGGTAAGACTATCGATGGTAAGGTATTCGATTCTTCTTTCAAGCGTGGTGAGGCTGTAGATCTCCGTGCTAACCAGGTTATCAAGGGTTGGACTGAGGCTTTGGTTCACATGCCAGCTGGTTCTGTTTGGGAAGTTTATATCCCTCAGGAGTTGGCTTACGGTGAGCGCGAGCAGGGTCAGATCAAGCCATTCTCTGTTTTGATCTTCAAGATTGAGTTGATTTCAGTAGGTGGTAAGTAATTAATATTGTAAGAGAACTCAAGCTTTATTTTAAGGAAGAGGACTTTTAAGAATATGAAGAAAATATTATTGACAGCACTCGTCCTCGTGGCGAGTGCTTCTTTGTTTACAGTTCATGCTGCAGACAAGAAGAAGGGGCGTAAGAAAGTTACCCCAGTGGTTTTATCTACAGCAAGCGACTCTTTGAGTTATGCTGCCGGTGTTCATGCTACACGTGGTTTGATACCATTCATTCAGCAGAGTTATAAGGTGGATACTGCTTATATGGCAGATTTTATCCGTGGTTATGAGGAAGCAATAGATAAGGCAAATACTCCTCAGGGCACAGCATACATCGTCGGTATGCAGATTGCTCAGATGGTTTCTCAGCGCATCCTTCCAGGAACTCGTGAGGAATTGAAGAGCACTAAGGATTCTATTGATGCAGCCATGTTCAGCCGTGGTTTTGTTGCTGCTATTGCTAATGATACAACTATCTTTAGTGAGAAGAAAGCTGGTGAGTACAAGAAGGAAGCTTTGGCAGGTGCAGGCGAGAAATTCCTTGCAGAGAATGCCAAGAAACCGGGAGTGAAGGTCTTGCCTAGTGGATTGCAGTACAAAGTAATCAAGGCTGGTCAGGGAGAAGTTCCTAAGGCTACTGATGAGGTTGAGGTTATCTACGAGGGCCGTCTTATCGATGGAACGGTCTTTGATGCAACTTCTAAGCATGGTGGTGCTAAAACAGATAAGTTCCGTGCCGGTAACTTGATTAAGGGTTGGACAGAAGCTCTCACTACAATGCCTGTAGGTAGCAAGTGGCAGCTTTATATCCCTTATGAGTTGGCATACGGTGAACGTCAGGCAGGTCAGATTCCACCTTACTCTACATTGGTTTTCGATCTTGAACTCGTTAGCATCGTTAAGCCAGAAGTAACTTCTGAGCCTGCTGGTGAATTGAAGGATGATGCATCAGTGGGTGCAGTAAAGAGTGCCGACAAGAAGGTAGTTAAACCTGCTGCCAAGAAAGCTGCGCATTCAAAGAAAAGAAAGTAATTGCTACATATATAATAAGGTGAGAAGGGTATGTCATTGGTTTATGACATACCCTCTCTCTTTTTAATTACATCCCTATTTTACATTTTGCGGGCATGGAAACTGGAATCAGAACATCCACGGCTTTTAAAAGTAGCCTTTGATTGCAATCAATGGCTCCAATGATTTTAAAAGTGACTGTTGATTCCAATCATCAGTCCCAACGGCTCTTGAAAACAGGTGTTGATTGCAATCAAAGGCTCCAACTGATATCGAAAGTAGAAATATTTTCTAATCAATGGTTCCGCTGGAGTAAAAAAAGGTGCGTCATATGGACTTATGCCTCCCTCTTTGTTTCTTTTACGTTTGTGTTTGTTGCTTTTGCATAAAAAATGGGAAAAGTGAATCTGCAGGTTCTTTTATTTGTATTATCTTTGCACATGATAATAAACAACTTCAATAATCATATTTTTAACCTGAAAGATAATGATGAAACAAATTACAACAACCGTATGTGCAACTATGCTGATGGCTAGTTGCAGTAATATAAATAATACGGAGCAGCAAGTGAACCAACGGGTAGATGAACTCTACAGCAGAATGTCACAGCCAGAGCGTATCGCTCAGTTGAGGAGTGGGTATATGGATGAGCTTTTTGATGCGGAAGGCAATTTGGATACCCTCAAATGCAAGCAGCTCATTCCTTATGGTATTGGACATTTTTCCCAGTACGCCAGTCAGGAATTGGTTGATGCCAATTTCTTGCGAAAGCGTGTGGCTGTAGTACAAGATTGGTTGATACATCATACCCCAAATGGTATCCCTGCTCTTTTTCACGAGGAAGTTCTTTCGGGTATCAATACGCAAGATGCAACAGTCTATCCACAGCAGATAGGTCAGGCTTGCTCGTTCAATCCAGAGTTGGCTGAGCTCAAGACTTTGCAGACAGGTACTGCTCTTCGCAAGATGGGTGGCGTATTGTCGCTTTCCCCTATGGTAGACGTCTGCCGTACTCCAAGTTTTAATCGTCTGGAAGAATCATACGGTGAGGATGGCTATCTTTCTGCCGTTATGGGTACTGCTTTTGTCAAGGGTCTTCAGCAGGGCGACCTCAAGAAGGGAGTGGGAGCTTGCTCTAAACACTATCTGGGATATGGTGGTGGCGGTGATGCTGATGAGAAGGAGATGATGGAAGATATCCTTTTGCCTCATGAGACGATGATTCGTCTGGCAGGTAGCAAGGCTTTGATGCCGGGTTATCATGCTGTTCATGGTACCAAGTGCGTGGCAAATAGTGAGATTCTCAACGATATTTTGCGAGATTATCTCGGATTCGATGGAATGGTGGTGAGCGATTATACTGCCATTGACCAGTTGCCGGGACTAGATACTCCTCTTCAGAAAGCTGTGGCTGCTATCAATGGTGGCAATGATGTTGATTTCCCTAGAGGCGAAAACTATCAGTATTTACAGGAAGCCTTGGATAAGGGACTTGTTAAGAAAGAAGTCTTTGAGCGTGCTGTAAAGGATGTTCTGCGTTACAAGATTCGTGCAGGACTGATGGATAAGAATCCGTATCTGTATAGTACGGAGGATGTAAAACTTGATACTAAGGAAGAACGGCAGACGGCTTACGATATTGCCAGCCAGTCTATCGTCTTGTTGGAGAATAATGGTGTTTTGCCTCTTATAAAGAAAGATGATGCTCAGAATGCCGGACAGGTTAAGAATATTTTGCTCACAGGTCCTAATGCCAATTCTATCTGGGCGATGTGTGGCGACTACTCTTTCCCTTCTATGTTCTATTTCTGGCAGAGTTGGAAGAAAAAGTGGGATGATAGCCACTTGCCACATATCGTTAAATTGCTAGAGGCAATGCAGGCAAGTAAACCTGAGGGTATTAATATAAAGTATTCTCGTGGTTGCGACTGGACAGAGGAGATAGAGACCAAGTTTGAAGAGTCTGGCGATAAGCGTGCTTGGGAGTATCAGCTCCTGCATCGCAAGGTTGATTCAGGCGAGAAGGCAGACAAGGCAGAAGCTTTGGCGATGGCAAAGGAAAGCGATGTTATCGTTGCTGCTGTAGGCGAGAATGTGATGCTCTGTGGTGAGAATCGTGAGCGAGATGGTCTCAAGCTTCCTGGTAAGCAAGAGGAATATGTTGAGGAACTCTTGGCTACGGGCAAACCTGTAGTCCTGGTAGTCTTCGGCGGTCGTGCGCAGGTTATCTCCAAGATAGCCAAGCGTTGTGCAGCAGTCATCCAGGCCTGGTATCCTGGTGAAGAGGGTGGTACAGCTGTGGCTGACATTCTTTATGGCAAGATTTCACCATCTGCCAAGCTGAGTGTCAGCTATCCTAATACTGAGGTTTATGAGCCTATCTGCTATAATTATTCCACCCGTCAGGATGCTCGTGTAGAGTGGCCTTTCGGTTATGGATTGAGCTATACAACCTTTGCCTATAAGAACTTGCAGACAGTTAAGGAGCTCTCTACGGCTTCAGAGTCGAGCAATATCTACTTTGAGGTTACCAATACGGGTAAGGTTCGTGCCGATGAGATAGCGCAGGTATATCTGTCGCCAACTCAGAGCAACCAGCAGATTCATCCTATCCAGTTGCAGGGCTTTGCCCGCATCTCTCTCAATCCTGGCGAAACCAAGAGAGTATGCATCAAGTTCTATACTGATCAGTTTGGTTATTATTCTCATCGAGGCAATCGTCAATGGAATATAGCTCCAGGAACGTATGAACTGAAGATTGGAGCCTCTTCTCAAGACATCCGTCTTAAGCAGCAGATAGTTTTGACGGGTGATAAAGTGGTGAAACCTTTGCGTGATCATTACTTCTCCGAGGTTATCAGATAAGCGTATGATTTTTCTACTAAAAGTAGCAAAATGCCAAGGTTTTTGGTTAAAAACAGTATAAAAAACAACAAAATGCACGGATATTGCAAAATATTCGTGCATTTTGTTGTTCCTTTCAATAGTTTTTATTAATTTTGCTATCTGGTATAGAAGAGTACCTAAAAATAGCAACATATAAAATAGACAAAAATGGAAAAGATTGACAATCTTGACAGAAAGATACTCGGCATCCTTTCTAAGAATGCCCGTATTCCTTTCAAAGACGTAGCTGCTGAGTGCGGCGTGTCTCGTGCAGCCATCCATCAGCGTGTTCAGCACTTGATGGAGGATGGTTTCATCACAGGTAGCGGTTTCGATGTAAACCCTAAGAGTTTAGGTTATTCTACATGCACTTATGTAGGACTCAACTTGGAGCGTGGTAATATGTACAAGAAGGTAGTAGAGCGACTCCAGAATATCCCAGAGATTGTAGAGTGCCACTTTACTACAGGTTCTTATACAATGCTCATCAAGTTGTATGCTCGTGACAACGAGCAGCTCATGGATTTGCTCAACAACAAGTTGCAGGCAATTCCTGGTGTGGTTTCTACCGAAACACTCATCTCGCTTGAGCAGAGTATCAAGCGTGAGATTCCTGTTCTCTTGGAGGACGAATAATATTTTTGAAAAAGAATAAACAAATGGAAACATTTGACTTGGAGTCGCATCTCAAGGGTGCGTACTCTTCTTTTCCCGAAGCGAAGCATCAACCCGTAATAGGCATCACAGCCAATTACGAAAACATTGATGCAACGCTTCGTGATCGTTATTATAAGCAGGTAATAGCGGCAGGTGGTACGCCTGTCATTATTCCTCCCGTTGCCGATAGTACAGTCATCGTCAATACCCTGGAGCATCTCGATGGTTTGATTCTGACGGGTGGGGGAGATCATAACCCTCTGTGGATGGGCGAAGAACCTTCGCCTCGTCTTCATAACATCAATCAGGAGCGTGATGCGGCCGAGCTGATGCTGGTTCGTCTGGCTTTCAATCGCCAGATTCCGATGTTGGGCATCTGCCGTGGCATCCAGACATTGGCAATAGCCTTGGGGGGCAAGGTGTATCAGGACATCAAGCAGATGGTGAAGCACAGTCAGGATGCTGATCGTTCAGAACCTACCCATAGTGTAGAAATCAAGAAAGATTCCACCTTATATAATATATATGGGGCAGAAAAGATTCTTGTTAATTCTTTCCATCATCAGGCTGTAAGTGAGCCTGGCAAGCACATGCGCATCATAGCCAAGTCTACTGATGGAATCATTGAGGCGATAGAAAGCAACGAGTATAAGCAGATACTTGGCGTACAATGGCATCCGGAATGGCTTGGAGAGGAAGGAGGAAAGATTTTCCATTGGCTTGTGAACCAGGCTAATAATTTCTATGCTGCCAAGGAGTTGCATAAGCGCATCCTTACCCTTGATACGCATTGTGATACACCGATGTTCTTCCCGCAAGGCATCAAGTTCGATCATCGTGATTCCCGCATTCTCGTAGATTTGCATAAGATGACCGATGGACGCCAGGATGCTACTACCATGGTGGCTTATTTGCCTCAGCCTCAGATAGGTGAAAGCTTCAGTAGCAAGGTGCCTTTTGATGTGCAGGGACCTGCTCAGTATGCCGATCTCATCTTCGATAAGATAGAGGAAATCGTCAGCAAGAATAGGGCTTACCTCAGTATAGCCCGTACACCTGCCGACCTGTATAGCGATAAGCGCAAGGGCAGAAAGAGCATCATGCTGGGTATAGAAAACGGTTTGGCTTTGGAGCATGACCTGAGCAATGTAAAGCACTTTGCACAGCGTGGTATTGTGTATATTACCCTTTGTCACAATGGCGATAACGATATCTGTGATAGTGCCCGTGGCTGTAATACCCATAATGGTGTGAGCAGCTTTGGAGCTAAGGTGATTCAGGAGATGAACCGACTTGGCATTATGGTAGATTTGAGTCATGCAGGCGAAAAGAGTTTCTATGATGCACTGGAGATCAGTCAGACTCCTATCGTGTGTAGCCATAGCAGCAGCCGTTCCCTCTGCGATGTGCCTCGCAACCTGACCGATGATCAGATGCGTGCCTTGGCAGCCCGTGGTGGTGTGGCTCATACTACGCTCTATCATGGATTCCTGCGCAAGGAGGGCGAGGCAGACATCATGGATGCCATTGCCCATCTGGAGCATGCCATTGAGGTGATGGGCATCGACCATGTAGGTCTCGGTACCGATTTTGATGGAGATGGAGGCATCCGCGGACTTGCCGATTCTTCTGAACTCATCAACTTCACCCTCCAGCTGCTGCGCCGCAAGTATAGCGAGCAGGATATCGCAAAGATATGGGGAGGCAACTGGCTCAGAGTGATGACGCAGGTGCAGAACTTTGGAAAGTGAAGAATGAAGAGTGAAGAACGACGAAACAACGTTCGGCGGTCAAAGGGAATGCCAATTCGACAGTTATAAGGTAATCATAAAGTTCAAAGTTCAAATCTGAAAGTTCAAAGTAAATACGATGACGAAGAAAATGAAAATTATATTAGGTGTGGTGGTTGCTGCCGGTCTGGTGGCTGGTACCATCAGCTATAAGAATGCCAGCAGCGCAAGTTCGCCTGATGTGCAGGAGGTAGAGGAAGCAGAGAAACTGAATCCCGTAGGTCCGGCTTTCAATGCCGATTCGGCATTGGCTTATTGTGCAGCGCAATGCGATTTCGGACCTCGCGTGATGAACAGCGAGGCGCACGATAAGTGTGGCGAATGGATTGTAAGCAAGTTCAAGCAATTTGGCTGCGAGGTAGAGACCCAGAAGGCAGACTTGAAGGGTTATGATGGCACGATATTGAAGAATACCAATATCATTGCCCATTACAACCCGAAGGCTGAAACCCGCATTTTGCTCTGTGCTCATTGGGACAGTCGCCCTTGGGCAGATAACGATCCCGACAGTACCAATTGGCGCAAGCCTGTGATGGCAGCCAACGATGGTGCCAGCGGAGTAGCTGTCATGTTGGAAATTGCACGCCAGTTGCAGGCAGACAAGAAGTTGAATCCTAACATAGGTGTAGATTTCGTATGTTTCGATACCGAAGACTGGGGAACACCTCAGTGGGCTGATGTTCAGGACGATGGCAACAGTTGGGCTTTGGGTGCCCAGTATTGGAGCGAGAACAAACCAGAGGGTTACAATCCTCGCTATGGCATCCTTCTGGATATGGTAGGCGGTCAGGGTGCCAAGTTCTACCGTGAGGGCATGTCTATGCAGTATGCTGGTGGCATTGTGAAGAAGGTTTGGGCTGCAGCCCGCCAGGCTGGTTTTGGTTCTTACTTCCCTAAGAGCGATGGCGGTATGATTACGGATGATCATATCCCTGTAAACGAGAAGGCGAAGATTCCTACCATCGATGTGATAGCCTACTATCCTGATTGCCAGCAGAGCAGTTTCGGTCCTACCTGGCACACCGTGAACGATGATATGGCTCATCTGGATAAGAACGTATTGAAGGCAGTGGGTCAGACTATGATTCAGGTGCTTTATACTGAGGAATAGGATAGTATCGCATTTGGTTATAAAAGAGAATGTTCCTAAGGAAAGTTGTTGCTTTCTTTAGGAACATTTGTTTTTTCAGCCAGTTGAAATCTCCGTTCATAGACGTTGAATCTCCGTTCAGCGTCGTTGAACCGACATTCAGCGTCGTTGAACCGCCGTTCAGCGTCTATGAACGGAGATTATATCTGCCCAGACTCCACTTGTCTTACTACTCTTTCTGTCAATCTATCTACTCCGTTCGGATCATACTTCTTGTTGAGGCTGGCACCGAAGAGGGCGGCAAAAGCCTGATAGAAACCGGCACGGATAGGACCGAGGAAGGCTTGGATGAGATGATATGAGGATGAATTACACTCTCGATATACCAGTTTGATGCATAGCTTACCTTGGGCATAGGTGAGTTTCTTCATTCTTGGAGTGTATTCTTCCTTGATTCCCTTCTCTACCAGTTTCATGTGGGCATCCTTGGCTTTCTTGTTAGGGAGAGTCTCCAGATAATTACCTGTTTCGATAATGATTTTTCTTACCTCCTTGGCGATAGGCAATACCTTTTTGATATTGTATACCAGTCGGTTGTAAGCCATTCGCTCCTTGGCGTTTTTGAACACCGGCTGCGGATAGACATACACGTTGTTCACCTGTACGTATTGAATACTATCTTTGTCCAATAGAACTTTACCCACTCTTACCATCGGCTCGAAGGTAGGAGCATCCATGTCTACCGCCCGGTCTTCCGGTTTGGTATCATTCTTTTGTGCCATTATTTGCAAAGTGATGCAGAAGAGCATCGCCAGCAAGAATAACAATTTCTGTTTCATTGTTTCTATATATATAAAGAGGTGTAACCCTCTATTGTTTCTAATTTAGCCGCAAAATTACAGTTTATTTTTCATTTAGAGAAAGATTATTTCTATTTTCTTACTCTTTTTCAGAATTTCATAGTAACTTTGAAGAAAATTAATAATCGTTTGCCTATAGATGAAGCGTTGTTATTTCATAAAATCCTTTTTGTTGAAACTGTTTCTTATAGGCAGCTCCCAGATTTTCTATGCTTCTTTTTGTTGTGCTCAGTCTTCTTCAGTAGTTAAGGACTCGCTTCCTGTAAGTTCTGCCTCTCCTGCGTCTCAACCCTGGCAACAGCTTCTTCTGGAACTTTCTGAGACAGAGGACTTCGAGACTACGTTATGGGAAGATTATGAGGAAGACCTGGAAGAATTGGCTCAGCATCCGATGAACTTGAATGTGGCTACGCGTGAAGAATTAGAACAGTTGCCTTTTCTCACGGCTTCACAGGTTGAAGATATTCAGGCATACGTTTATCGCTATGGAGGAATGAAGAGTATGGCCGAATTAGCTTTGATTCCGAGCATCAGTTGGTATCAGCGGCAGCTGATGGATTATTTCTTTTATGTTGCCGATGTCACACGGCAGGGTTTTCCTGGCATCAAGACTATAGTCCGGTATGGCAAGCATGAGCTGATGGGGATGCTGAAAGTGCCGTTTTATGAACGTAAGGGCGATGTGATGGGTGCCGATGGTTACTTGGGATATAAGTACAAGCATGGCGTGCGCTATCAGTTTAGATATGGCGACTATGTGAAGATGGGAGTCGTGGGAGCTCAGGATGCCGGTGAGCCTTTTGGCTCTGGCAAGAACAGTCTGGGTTATGATTTTTATTCCTTTTATATACAGCTGAAGAAGTTGGGGCGATGGAAGAATATCACTCTTGGCAGATACCGTCTGCATGAAGGATTGGGACTGATACTCAATAACGACTTCAGTTTTGGCAAATTCTCTATCCTTTCTTCCTTCGGACGTTCTATGCCGAGCACTATCCGTGTACATTCTTCACGTTCTTCAGCCAATTATCTGCAGGGAGCAGCTGCAACCTGTTCCTTGATGAAAGGACTTGATATAACGGGGTTTGTATCTTATCGCAAGATAGATGCCACTCTGTCTTCCAATGGTGGCATCAAGACGATATTGAAGACCGGTCTGCATCGCACTTCCTCCGAAATAGCAAAGCAGGATGTTGCCTCCAACACCTTGGTGGGAGGTAATATCAATTATCATCACGCAGGTTGGCATGCAGGCGCCACGGCATTCTATACCTCCTTTTCTCTTCCACTTACTCCTAATACTTCTCAGCTCTATAAGCGGTTTTCGCCGGTAGGCGACCAATTCTGGAATGCCAGTATAGACTATGGCTATATCTCGCACCGTTGGAATATTGCCGGTGAGACGGCTACGGGCGATTGTGGTGCCATTGCTACATTGAATACCATCTCTTATCAATTTACTGATCATTTTCTGTTGATGGCATTGCAGCGCTTCTATTCTGCCCGATACTATTCGCTCTTCAGCAACAGTTTTTCCGAGGGGAGTGCTGTACAGGATGAAAACGGAGCCTATCTGGGGGTTACCTGGACTCCTGCCAGTCGTTGGAATATCACCGCCTATAGTGATTTTGCCTATTTTGTCTGGCCTAAGTATCAGACTAGGGAGAGTACGCATAGTTGGGATAATCTGGTAAGTATCATCTTTCAGGCTTCCAGAAGTTTGGCGTTAGGTGGCAGAATCCGTTATAAGGATAAGGCGGGTACAACTACCGAACGCTTACGTCTTTATGCCAATCTTAAGAATGCAAAATGGTTTGCCAAGACAAGTGTTGAATTCTCCGAGAATAAACAGGCTAGCCTGATGGAGAACGAGAAAGGTACCATTAGCCGGGGCTATATGCTGAATGAGAATCTTGGAACCAGTTGGCGATGGTTGAGGTTATCGGGGAGTTTCGGCTATTTCCATACGCAGGATTACAGCAGCCGTATCTATGTCTATGAGCCGGGATTGCTTTATCAGATGAGTTTCGGAAGCTTTTATGGTGAGGGCATCCGTTATGCCTTGGTGGCTCGTTCGGAGATTAACGAACATCTGCTGGTGATTGCCAAGTTGGGTACAACCGATTATTTTGATCGCAATCGCATCTCTTCCGGAAAGCAGGAAATAGCGGGTTCGCGTCAGATGGATCTGGAGATACAGGTGAAGTGGAAATGGTGAGAATGCTGTATATTCCTGCTTTTCTTTTCATTCTTTTTGGGTAATATGATGCAAGATAATGAAAAAACTGGCGTTTTATTTGTGTATGTAAGAAAATCGGGGTATTTTTGCAAAAGAGTAAAGTATCTCTGTGCTAACGAAGAAAACAAGAGAAGTGATGAAGATATTAATAGTTATTCCTTGTTATAACGAGGAAGCCGTGTTGCCTAAGACCTTAGAGGTGCTTGGCAATCTTATACAGACAATAAAAGTAAAGACTGATGCCGATACGGAGTTGCTCCTTGTCGACGACGGTAGCCGTGACCGTACCTGGCAGATGATTTCGGATGCTGCCAAGCAACAACATTATGTACACGGCATCAAGTTATCCCATAATCGTGGACACCAGAATGCCCTTTGGGCTGGTATGGAGGCTGCGATAGATCATTGTGATGCAATGGTTAGTATTGATGCCGACCTGCAGGACGACGAGAATGTGATTGTGGATATGGTGCGTCAGGTACAGGAAGGAAAGGATATTATCTATGGTGTAAGAAAGGAACGTAAGACTGATACGTTCTTCAAGCGATTCACAGCTCTTGCCTTCTATAAACTGATGCAGAGTGTGGACAAGGATACGGTGCAGAATCATGCAGACTTCCGAATGATGACCAACCGTACCCTCAAGGCATTGATGCAATATCCTGAGCGCAACCTCTTCCTCAGGGCCATCGTCCGACAGTTGGGTTTCCGTGAGGGATTTGTCTATTACGACCGCAAGGCACGCGAGGCAGGCGAGAGCAAGTATCCGCTTACCAAGATGCTGAGTTTCAGTATCGATGGCATTACTTCTTTCTCCGTTGCACCTTTGAAGTTTATCACTTTCCTGGGTCTGGCGATGACTCTGGTGGCAATCATCATGATTATCTTTGCCTTGGTGGAGCATTTCCAGGGCAAGACCATCCAGGGCTGGACTTCCCTGCTCGTCTCCATGTGGTTTATCGGTGGCATCATCACCACGGGTGTGGGCATCACAGGTGTCTATATCGGCAAGATTTATACCGAGGTGAAGCGCCGTCCTCGATACTTTATCGAAGAAAGAGTATAATCTTATAGAAGAAAGAAAATAAGAAGACTATAAATTTGATAGATACAAAAATAGCATCGGGTTGATGAATCCCGATGCTATTTTTTGTATCTGATTATTGATTATTTCTTCTGTGCGATGTTGGCACTTGTCTTTACAAACTGATAGAAGCCTACCGGATGGTGCCATTCTACGAGCCTCCTTACTTCCCAAACCTTCTGGAAGGTATAGTCCTTGCCGAATTTCTCTTTGAAGTCTGGCATGTCTTCCTCCGGAATCATCAGCACGCCATCCTGTGGCAGCACCTTGTCAAACTGCTGGATCTTATCGCCCAGATAGAAGTTGAGGCTGAAGAAATGCAGCATATCTACTGACATATAAGAGTAGAGCTTGCTGGTATCAAACTTCTTTTCGATAACCGGCGCCAGATGCTTGTCTGCCTTCGTGTTGAGCACGGCAGGCTGCAGGGTGGAGTCGAGTGTGATGAAAATTGCGATAATCATCACCAATGTATATTTCATCATTTGGCTTGTCTCTTTTTTCTTGAGTGCCTTGAATATATGATAAGCCCCTATTATAAGAAACATATAGCATACGTAGAATAGGATACCATGAGTAGATTCCCCTATTGCATGGAGCATGGCGATGTTGTCGGCAGCATGCTTGCCATGGAAAATGGTATCTGGTATGCCACCTGCTCGTATAACAAGCGTAGCAATCACAAGGATAACTGCCAGCGAGGCAATCACGCCGGCATATACCTTGATGGCTCCCATCTTCTCCTTCATCATCCAAACGATGTATTCGGCGATGAGATAAGCCATGAACGGATAGCATGGCAGCAGATAGACGCTGCGTTTGCTCTTTGGGATGCAGTAGAAGAAAAGCACCAGGAGGAAGGCGAGCCAGGTGAACACCTGCAGCGGAGTAGCCTTCTTCGCATTCTCCAGGAACCGGGTCTTCGAGAACTTCTTCCATGGCAGGATGAAGAGCGAGAACAGTAATAATAAGGTGTAAGGCAACCAGCCCGTAATGAGAGTGAGCAGGTTGTACCACGCCGGGTTCTCGTGCGATTCGTATGCCATCTTGCCCATGAATCGGTCGATGTTCTCTTCCTTCACCAGACGCAGGAACTCGTCGCCGCCTTGCAGATAGGCTGCATAGTACCAGCAGAATGGGATAATGAGCGAGAGCAGGGCGGTTAGCGCCATGCGCCATACGATTCCCCAGAAGTTCTCCCGTTGGGTAAGCATGAATACACCCATCACGAAGCATGGCAGGATGATGCCCACAGGACCCTTGGTCAGCGTGGCACCGCTCATGCAGAGGATGGCAAGCCAAGGCAGCTGGTGCTTTCCTTTCTCCCACCAGCGATAGAGCAGATACATGGCTCCCACCATGAAGGCGGTGTTCACCATATCCACACGACAGTTGATTCCCGCACGGTGCACTTCGAAAGCGGTAAGTGTGAGGATGGCTGCGATGAGGCTGATCTGGGTATCCTTGCGCTTGGCATAGAACACGAAGCCGCCGATGGTCATCAATACCAGCGATACTGCGGATGGCAGACGGGAGGTGAACTCGTTTACGTGGCCGATGAAAAGGCTGAAGAAAGCGATGCACCAGTGGAAGAAAGGTGGCTTGTAAGGGATGTCGCCTCCATTGTTGATAGGCAATATCCAGTTGCCATGTTCCAGCATGGTGTAGGCAACTACTGCCTCGCGAGGTTCTCCCTTGGTATTGAAATCAGAGAGTCCGAGGAATGGAATCAGCATCACGATGGCTAGAATAGTGATAAGCCACAGGGCTTTGTTGTACTTGATGTTCATGTCTTATCGAAGTCTTATAATGTTATTTTGTCTGCAAAGTTACATATAATTATTTGTTTATAGAGAATAAGGTGGGAAATTTTGCTTTTATTGGGATATAATTATTAACTTTGCACCCGATTTCTAAAGTAGAATAAAAATGAAACGATATTTTAAGGCTTTTGGGTATCTCCTTTCGGTGCATGTATTGGCATTGCTGGTGATGACTCTGTTCAGATTGGTAGAATTCATCGCCCTGCATGGCATGATTGTAGATGCAGAGGCGAGTAGGGTAATGGCGTTTGTCAAGGGTGTATGGTTTGACAATGTCATAGCTTGTTATATTTCGGTATTGCCTGTGGCTGTGCTCCTGATAGCAGCCAGCCTGGGGTGGTGTCATCGCCGTTTGCTGCGTGGCATCAACATCTGGTATGCGGCATGGTTTGCCATCGCCTTCATGCCTTCTGCAGCCAATACCCCTTATTTCCAGTATTTCTTCAAGAACATCAATTCCAGCATCTTCGGTTGGTTCGGCTATGTTGCTACCACATCGGGCATGCTCTTGCAGGAGTCTTCCTATTGGCTCTATATCGCCCTCTATTTTGTGTTCACGGGGGCGTTTATCTATGCGCTTATCCGCCTGCGCCGCTACTTCGAGGGGCTTTTCCTGTTGCCAAAGGACAATATGCACCTAGTGCTGGTGGCAAGTCGTTTCCTTATTTCTGCGGTGATGATAGGCGCCTGCCTTTTCGGCATCCGTGGCAGAATGGGCTATAACCCAATCAAGGTGAGCCAGGCTTACTATTGCGAGGATTCCTTCCTCAACCAGCTTGGCATCAATCCTGCCTTCAATCTCCTTACTTCGGCGCTCGACGATATGCGCAAGGAGAACAAGGAACTGCATCTCATGCCGTACGCTGAGGCTATCACGAATACCCGCCAGTGGCTCGGTATTACGGGAAAGGTGGATAGCACGAATATTCTGAAGCGTGAGGTGGTGAATGATTCTCTGTTGATGAAGAAGAATCATCCTAACGTGGTAGTGATATTGATGGAGTCTATGTCGGCAAACCTGCTGGGTACTTTCGGCAACCAGCAGCCGCTCACCCCAACGCTCGATTCGCTCTATCATCATTCCCTGGCATTCACTCACTTCTATAGTGCCGGCATCCATACCAACCATGGCATGACGGCTACGCTCTACAGTTTTCCTGCCCTCATGTTCCGCAACCTGATGAAGGGAACGGTGACTCCGCGCCGCAAGGGTATCGCCACGGTGTTGAAGCAGTATGGCTACGAGAACATGTTCTTCATGACCCACGAGGCACAGTATGACAACATGAAGGCTTTCTTCCAGACCAATGGCTACGATGACATCTTCTCTCAGGAGAACTATCCTAAGAGCGAGGTGGTGAACAGCTTTGGTGTGAGTGACCATTTCGAGATGGGTTATGCCCTCAACACCATCAACCAGAAGGCGAAGACGGGCAAGCCTTTCATGGCTACCATCCTCACCGTGAGCAATCATCCACCATATATCATTCCTGATTTCTTCAAGCCGAAGACCAAGGAGAAGGAAACGCAGATAGTGGAATATGCCGACTGGGCGATAGGCGACTTTCTGAAGAAGGCAAGCCGGGAGCCTTGGTATAAGAACACGATATTCGTGATTCAGGCAGACCATGGTAAGCTGGTGGGTAAGAGCGAGGGCGAGTTGCCTCAGTCTTACAACCACATTCCGCTCATCATCTTTGGTCCTGGTGTTCCGCAGCAGCTGTATGCGGGCTTGGGTATGCAGGTGGATGTGATGCCTACGCTTTTCGGTCTGATGAATCTGAATTATGAGTACGAGGGCTTCGGCGTGGATCTGCTGAAGCAGCAGCGCCCGATGGTATTCTATTCGGCAGACAACCAGATTGTGGCAAGAGATCATCAGCGTTGCTTCGTCTATAATCCGTCGATGAACCGCAGTTTCTGTTATGATGTGTTGCCGAATGGCAATCTGAAGGAAACCAAGCAAGAGTCTAAGTTCCAGGATTTGAAGAACTATGTCTTCTCGAATATCCAGGCAGCAGAGTATATTGAGCGACATCAGCAATAAAAAAAACGATATTATCAGAAACGGTAATCCCCCACCACGCTTTGGCTGCGTGATGGGGGATTGACTGTTTATATAGTTTTTCTATTCTTCAGGGACTTGAAGTATATTCTCTGCAAAGTTACAAAATTATACCCAAAGGTATTATACCCTAGGGTATAATTTATGAAACTATATTTTTATCAGACGAAGAATCGTTGTTTCTGCAAAAAAAGATGGCTTTAAACAACATTGTTTTAAACAACCTTGTTTAATTTGTTTTTTTTTGCTATCTTTGCAGAAGAAAAGCTGCACTCGGCAATTTGAAAGCCAGCTTTCATTGCGCTCGTTTGCATTTTCTTTGCAGAAGAAAAGCTGTATAGTATAAAATAAGGTAGTAATTATGAGAAAAAGTAAAGAAGCTCCATTTGTGTTCGGTGTTCGTGTGGAGGGAGATTCCTTTACCGACCGTAGAGAGGAAACAGAACGCCTGAAGGCGAACTTTACGTATGGAGTGAATACGATATTGATTTCGCCTCGTCGTATGGGTAAGACTTCATTGGTGGATAAGGTGTGTTCGCTTGTAGAGAGCGAGGACCTCAGGATAGCTCGTATAGATGCCTTTGGCTGTCGCTCTGAGAATGATTTTATCAATGCTTTTGCCACGGCTGTGGTTCGGGCTACTTCTTCAAAATGGGAAGAATGGATGGAGAATGCCAAGGTGTTCTTGAGCCGTTTTGTTCCGAAAATCAGTATAGGACAAGATCCTTTGACTGATTTCTCTTTGACTTTGGAGTATAATGCAGGTAACAATACAACAGAAGAGGTTTTGAGACTTCCGGAAATGATAGCTCGGTCTAAAGGTTGTCATATCGTAGTCTGCATCGATGAATTTCAGCAGATAGGCGATTTCCCTGATTCATTGACCTTCCAGAAGAAGCTCCGTAGCGTATGGCAATTACAGAGCCATGTTTCTTACTGCCTTTATGGAAGCAAGAAGCACATGATGGAACAGATGTTCCAGAATGCCAGTTACCCATTTTATCGCTTTGGAGATTTCTTCTATCTGAACAAGATAAGCGAGAAAGACTGGGTGGAGTATATCTGTCAGCGTTTCGAATCTACCGGCAAGCATATCTCGGAAGAGTTGGCTCGAGAAATCTGTCAGGTAACAGATAGGTATTCTTCTTATGTACAGCAGTTGGCATGGTTTGTATGGTTGCGTGTACAGGATGATTCTGCAGCTACAGAAGAGGACTTGAAATATGGAATAGACAGGTTGCTGGATGCCTGTGAGCCCTTGTTTATTCAGCAGACCGAAGACCTTTCTGCCTATCAGATGAATTTCCTGCATGCCATTATCAATGGAGTACATACTGGTTTCACCCAGACGGCAATATTGGAAACCTATCGCCTGGGTACTGCCGCCAATGTAACCCGCCTTAAGAAATCCTTGATGGTAAAAGATCTGATTACGATTCCTGTTCCTAAGCATCTGGAAATGAGTGACCCCATCTTGGCGTTGTGGCTCAAGAGAAGAGTGTGGAAGGAATCATAAATGTACCCAAGTATCTTGGACAATGATAATATAAAAGTATAGTAAACAAATGAAGATAAAGATAAATCCAAAATATGAAGAGATGAGAAGTTTCATCGAGCGCATCCCGGATGTGTTCGAGCAGGAGGGACGTTGCATCTTTCAGGGACGGAATGTAATCAAGGCTTTTATTGTGAAGTTTGATGGAAAAGACAAGGAAGTGGTAGTGAAAAGATACAAGCGCCCTAACTTCGTTCAGAAGATAGGATATAGTTTCTTCCGCTCTACCAAGGCTTGCCGGGCTTATGAGAATGCTGTCAAACTGCAGGAGGATGGCTTTGCTACCCCTGAAGGCTTTGGATATGTTGAGACAAGAGTGAATGGACTTATCGATTATTGCTATTTTATCTCTGATGTAGATAACAGTTTGCCTATTACGGGGCAGTTGAACGATCCGAAGGAATTCAACAAGGTTATGGCGGGTGATTTTGCCCGCTTTGTGAATCGCCTGCACCAGAAAGGTATCGTTGATATCGACCTGAACAGTGGTAATGTGCTGTATCAGCCTCAGGCTGATGGCCATTATACCTTCTCTCTTATCGATATCAACCGCATGAAGTTTTACACTGGTTATCCACCGATGAAGGAATGTGTGGAAAACCTGACGAGATTCACCGGCAGAATGGATGTCTTTGAGCTTGTAGCCCGTGAATATGTCAAGGCAAGAGGAATGGAAGAGTCTCAGGTTCAGTACTTTATGAATGGTAAGGCAGAACATGACAGACGATGGATACGTCGAAAGAGTTTTACCCATAAGTTTAGAAAACATGAAGGGTAAGTTATTAACAACTATTTATCGATAAATATTTATAAGGAATATGAGTAATCAGGAATATATTCATCAGGCAGAGCACAGAATCTCTGTTGTTATCAATACTTATAATGCATCGCAGCATTTGGCTGAAGTTTTGGAAACCGTAAAAGACTTCGATGAGGTAGTGATCTGCGATATGGAGAGTACGGATAATACATTGGATATTGCCCGTAAATATGGTTGCAAGATCGTTATCTTCCCAAGAGGCAATTATCAGATTTGTGAACCGGCAAGGCAGACAGCCATAGATGCTGCTTCCTGCAAGTGGGTATTGGTGGTTGATGCCGACGAACTGGTAACCCCAGAACTGAAGCAATATCTTTATTCCCTGATAGGGAAGGAGGATGCTCCACAGGGTTTGTATGTTCCACGCAAGAGTCGCTTTATGGGAAGATTCATGCATTGTTTCTATCCTGATTACCAGTTGCGTTTCTTTATCAGGAAGGATACCGTATGGCCAGCCATCATTCATGCCGATCCTGTTATCAAGGGCAGAATAGAAAAGATACCGGCGGCTCATGCTGATATGGCACTTGTTCATCTGGCAGATGACAGTATTGCCAGCAGGATGGGAAAGATCAACCAGTATACAGCGAATGAAATAGAAAAGAAGAAAGACCGCAATTATGGAATGGCAGCCTTGTTCTATCGTCCGTTTGTGCGTTTCTTCCGTGCTTATATACAGAAGGGTGGATTCCGGGATGGTAAGGAAGGATTTATCTGTGCCTGCTATGAAGGAATCTATCAGTTTGTTGCTGTCAGCAAGATTATAGAGGATCGTATGAAAAAACGGAAATAGTTCGTGGCAGTTCATTCTGCTACGAACTGTTTCTGTAGAATTTGGTAGAGTTATCTATACCTTTTATAATATGTGGCATCTTTTGATGAAGTCAGACCAGCGATTCCAAACCTCTTCTTTTGTGATGAGAGCATATTTTGCCAATCTGTCAAGTGCTTCAGTATTGGAGTCCTGGTTTGGTATGTCTGTATAGGCGATACCATCAGCTGGAACATCGTTTTGTGGCAGCCAGGTCTTCTTGTTGGTTGTAGGAGCAACGATGACGAATGATGGTTTTCCGCAGGCGTGCACAATGTGTCTTCCGCCGCCTTCATTTCCAAAGTACAAGGTGATGCGGTTGGAAAGTGCCACAAGCTCTCGCTGGCTCTTTGCTGCAATATCAATATGTACCTGCTGAGGCTTCCCCATTTTCTCATAAATGCGGTAAGCGTTTTCCTTTTCCTTGCCTGGGGCGTAATTGAAGATGATCTGTACCTGAGGATAGGCTTTGATGAATTGCTGGATAGTCCACGCCATTCGGTCTTCATTCCATGTCTTGTAATCTAACTTGGCTGTAACACCTGCCAGGAGAATGGGTTTGGCAAGGTCGATGCCTTGTGACTGAAGATACTGGTCGTAAGCTTTTTGTTCTTCTTCTGTAATATAAAGAGAGAAATGCTCATCTCGTATCAGTTTACCTTCTTTCTCCAAAGGTTTGAGCATAGACAGATTGAATTCTATCATACTTCTGCCGGCACAACTGCGTTCTATCAGATGGTTGAATGCCAGCTTACAATAGCCTTTGTTCAATCCTATGCGGTATGGAGTGGAAGGAGAGAAAAGGGCGAAAAGCATCGTGTTCATGGTACTTCTCATGTCGATGATGACATCGTAATGGGTGGAATGTACCACATGCCATACTTTCCTGATGTATTTAAAGCTATGTCGCTCTTCGTCTGTAAATGGGATTAATCTGTTGATAGAGGGATGACCTTCAAACAATGGACAGATTTTGTCATTCAGTACAAAGTCTATACTGCAATCCGGGAAACTCTTTTTTAAGGAGTTGAGTACCACGGTGGTGAGTATGGCATCGCCCATCTGCCTGAATCTAACTACTAGTATCTTCATTTTATCTTATATAAATTTTGGTGCAAAAGTAAGTAAAAAAAAGAAAGATACCAAATATTTCATCTAATATCTTTCTTTTTCCATTTACTTATTTGCTGTCTGTTTTTTATTTTCCTTCGATAAAGGTCATTCCGCCTGGTCCTACTTCCTCCCGGCAGCGTTCCAGGAGCTGGGCTGGTGATTCGTCGGCATCATCGAAAGGCAATGCTACTACCGTTTTCTTGTCATAATAGTTTGCCATACCTCGGTTAATCCAGTAACCTGGATAGATGGTGATGTCGTGGAATGCATCGGATGGCATCTTTACGGTGAGTGGATTCAGAACCAGATGGTCTGCCTTGCTTTTCTTTACGGCAATTTCACGCTGCTGCATCTGTTGGTCAAACTTCTGCGCGGTTCCCTTACGCAGCAGGGTGAGCGTTCTGTTGGTAGTAGTTGGCTTGGCAGAGATAGACAGTACCAATACCAGCCAGTAGTATACCGGTGTCCACTTGAAGTATCTATCGTATTTCTGTTTGATGGCGTCAAACAGGTTCATCATGGCAACGCTTACCGGTTCCTGAGTAGCCGCTCTGCGCTGGAGGGCACCTGAGAGATAGAAGATATTGAAGCAGAACATCCACAGATGCACATAGAAGTATACATTCTGTACTCTGTTAGCTCCTCTGGATCCCATGGCATAGCTGTTTGGGAAAAAGAAGGCGCTGTAGAGCAGGAAAGAGATGAGCAGATAAAGCCATGGATGAGAAAACTTGAAACGGGATGCTTTGGCTAATCTTGCCAGGAATGGAATGAGAATGGTAAACATGAGTACCTCCATGATTCCAATGGCATCAGCGAGAAATTCCACGCTCTTTCCTATCGCCATAAAGAAGGCAGCAACCACATTCGGCTGATCGGTGACAGTGGCTTGGCGGACTGCATTGCCTGGTGCAAATACGCTGAAAGCAAAGGCGCAGGCATAAATCATAAGGATAGAAATCAGGAAGAAAGGAGTCTTCTTCCTCTCCACCCACATCCATACGATAGCCATAAAGAGAATGGCAGGCATACCCAGACCGGTAACAAAGTTGCCGCCGGCAATGAATATGGCGAGTGCTGCGGAAACCAACGTGATGATGATTTTCGCCATGATGGATTTCGTAAGATGGAATTCGATGAGCAGGGAGGCTAGAAACAGCGAAAGACTATAATATAAGGTATAGTACATCGCTCCGTTATACCAGAAGAATGCATCGTAGAACGACCATACGAACTGTACGGTCATCAATACGAACAGCGTAGAAACGAAAGCGTACTCCAGCTTGCTGATATGTAGCAACCTGCGTAATACTGTATAACCCAGGGTATAGGTGGAAAGAACCAAACCTCCCAATAGAATAATAGGTACAAGCCAGTATTTGCCAAAGATGCCCGGTTGCAATGCCATCAGGAAACATGCTGAGTAAGTACCCTGCCATGTCTGGTAGATATGCATGGATTCATCCCATGCAGCCTGAATGCATGCTCCTAATGAATGGGTGGCGGTCCATGCCTTGTAGACTGGAGCTCCGAATACATAGTCATCCGCAAACTGATGTAGGTAAGGACCTATTGCCACGATAGGGATGATCGATAAGATTAGAATACAAATAGCCAATATCGTCTGGCTTTTCAACAATTTCTGATTCATCGTGTTGTTTTTTTACTTATTTCTTTCTTTTTACATAGATAATAACAGAGAATCTTGTGTCTTCTTGCACAAACTGCTGTTAAATTATATGAATGTCGGTAAAATTAATAGGGGGATCATGCAAGATTTACGTCATAAGAGTGTTTAAAGAAAAGATAGATAAAGGTAAATTGTAATAAAAGTTTAGGTATGAAGGTAACATTGCTCATTATTACGTATAATTGGCCAGAAGCCTTAAGAATGGTTTTGGAAAGTGCCATGCATCAGAGTAAAATGCCAGACGAAATTGTTATTGGCGATGATGGATCTACAGCGGAAACGAAGCTGCTTATTGAAAGTTATGCTAAGTCTTCGCCTGTACCGGTTGTGCATGTATGGCAGGAAGATAAGGGATTCCGCCGTACTGTCATTCTGAATAAGGCGATAGCTAAGGCTACGGGCGATTATATCATCCAGGTAGATGGTGACGTGATATTGGATTCTCACTTTGTTGCTGATCATCTGGAGGTTGCCCAGAAGGGTTGCTTTGTCTGTGGCAGTAGAGTTAGACTGGAGGCTTCTGTTTCGAAACGTTTGCTTCAGGATAAGCATGCCCGTTTAAAGCTTTGGAACATGCCGTTGCCTTATATGCTGAACAGCATCCGTTCCCGTATGCTGAGAAATTATCTCGCCTTTCGTTATGCCCGCCGCATCGATCATCTGAGAGGTTGCAATATGGCATACTGGAAGGCTGATGCTCTTCTTGTCAATGGATATAATGAGGATTTGAAGCAATGGGGGCATGAAGATGGTGAGTTTGCCTATCGCCTGCACTTTGCGGGTATCAGGAAGAAAGCCCTCAAGATGGGTGGCATCATGTATCATCTGTATCACCGGGAAGCTTCTAAGACCAATGAACAATATCATGTGAAGGTTTTACAGCAGGTTAAGCTCCACCAGCTGAATTGGTGCCAGAATGGCATTGCTTTAAGAGTGGCTTATTGCTAATATAAAAGAAATGGTCATCATGTAGGAAAACCCTATATGATGACCATTTCCTTTCTTGCTTCAAAATCTGCGATAGTCCTGACGATTTCTTCTGAGATATCATCGGATACGTAAGAGAAGTCCTTGCCGGTTCGGATTGCCTTGAGGAAGGAGAGGAGCATATAGCGCAAGCCTTCTCCATCCAGCTGGTAGAAGTAGCGCTTGTTGTTCTGCGGATTCTCGTATCTCACCTCGAAGTAATCGGTTTTCCACCATGGGGCCGGTACATAGATATAGCCCTTGGTACCTGAAATAATCAATTCGCCTTCCGACTTTACGCCTTGTCCTACCTTCAGCGAAGCTACGGCATGAGGATAGAGGAAGGATATCCTGGTAAAGGCATCATAGCGCTTTGCCTCGTCCAGGAAGTGGGTGGCTATCTGCTTGCTGCTGTATTCGGTGCCCAGGAGCTGGAAGATAGGCAGGAGCGCAGTCGGTCCCCAGGCGCAGATACTGTTCCATTCGTAAAGACTCTTCTGGGAATCCTGGGTCGGGTCGAAGTCTACCAGACTGGTACAGGTGGCATCCACCGACATGATATCTCCGATGATACCGCCCTTTGCCAAGAGTAAGAGTCGGTAATAAGCTACGGAATAGGCGGTTTTGATAGAGTCCATCAAGACTACCTTCTTATCTTTTGCTATTGCCTTGAGTTCTTCCCATTGCTGAGGCTGAAGGGTGATAGGTGATTCGCACAGTACGTGTTTGCCAGCTTCTAATGCCTCTTTTATCTGAGCATAGTGCTTGCTTGGGGCAGAGATGACATAGAGCGCATCGCTTTCGTCCAGGAGTTCCTGGAAACTGGCTGTCTGCTTTTCCTCTGCCTGCAGATTCTCTGAGAGATATTGGTCGTTGAGACAGAATACCTTTCCTGCCTCAAATCCATTGACATATTGGCTTTCCCGCTCTATCTTGTTGAGGATAGGCGATTCGCCAACCAGTCCGAGGCGAACCACCTGCTGCTCGCTTCTGATCTCCGTGCTCGATACGCCCTGAGTGCGGTCTAGATAAACCACCTTGCAATAGGCGTTGAGATAGTCAAACTTGCCTCTCCAGTCAGAACCTACGGTAAAGATATCTACGTCCAGTCGCTTGATGTCATCAATTTTCTGTCCCTCGTATTCCTCGATGATGATTTCATCGGCAATGCCGGTGGCACGTACGGCTTCCACTCGTTCCATAAGTGACTGCTGTACATTGATTTTGCCTCGCTCACGGTCGAAGGTATCCGAGGTTACGCCCACGATAAGGTAGTCGCCCAGAGCCTTGGCGCGCTCCAGGAGACGGATATGACCATAATGAAGCAAGTCGTAAGTACCGTATGTGATAACTTTAACCATAAGTTTCTCTATCTTGAAAATTCTCTATACCTTATTATATATATATTATAGCTGCTCCTTTTATAGTAGTCCCTTAGCCTGCATATCCTTCAGTGCATCAACGAGTGTTGTGTTGTCTTCCGGACTCAGGTTGCCGAGATGACCTACACGGAATACCTTTTCTGCCATATCGCCACCATTAGGACATACCCAGATGCCATATTCGTCCTTCAGCTTCAGGAAGATGTCGTAGGCAGAGGCGTTCTGTGGATGCAAAGGAGTAACGGCATTTGACATCGACTTAGATACGATGGTGAATGGCAGGTCCTTGATCTTGCTTCTGAAATCTTCGGCAAGCATCTTCATGCGCTGGTTCTCGCTCTCCACGCCGCCATTGCGCTCTATCTCCTTCAGGCGGGCATGAATCTGCAGTAAGGTTCCTACGGCTGGGGTGAAAGGCGTCTGTCCACGCTCACCATTCTTCAAGGCATCCTTCAGGTCGAAATACATCGACTTAACCTTGTTTGCCTCTACTCGCTTGATAGCCTCTGTATCGAGAATGATGACAGAGATGCCTGGAGGACATGCCAGTGCCTTCTGTGAACCCGTAATCATTACGTTCACGCCGAGTTCCTTCATGTTGAATGGGTCAGCGAGGAATGAACTGATGGAATCTACTGCCAGGAAGATATGGTTGCGATGACAGAAGTCGCTGATCATCTGGATGTCGTAGAGTACGCCGGTAGAAGTCTCATGTAGATTGACGAGGAAGCCGGTGTAGCCTTGTCCCTCGTATGGCTTGAGGTCTTCTGCCGTGAGTGGAGTCCCCATCTCAAGCTTGATTTCTGTATGTGGAATCTCATGAATTTCACAGAGTTGTACGAATCGGTGACCAAAGCTACCGCCATTCACTACCAGTACTTTGTCGGCAGGAGTGAATACATTCATGACCACGGCTTCCATAGAGGCTGTGCCCGAACCTGTGATAAAAACTGTGCGGGCATCGTCTGATGCCTTGGCAAACTGCTTCATCAATTGTTCGTTCTCCTTCATGATGGCGGAGAACTCTGCTGTTCTGAAATAAGGTACCTGCTCAGCGCCGATGGCTCTAACCTCATCGCTTGCCATGACAGGTCCTACTGTAAAATTAAGCATATCTTATTTATCCTTTCTTGATTCTTCCAAATGTCTTGATGCTGGTATATTTACGCCAGAGATTCAGCTTTCTCTTCTTCGGCACTCCATGGCGGCGAATGTAGTCTTCAGCGCCGTCGAGCATGCGCTGGCATACGTTGCCGTCCAGATATGGGTCGTAGTTGTCTACTATCCACTGTCGCTTGGCTATCGCCTCAGGATCTGTGAGGGCATGGTCGTAGGCGGCAATCAGCTGACCAGGTTCCGTGATGTTCTCCCAATAGATATCCTTGGAAATGGTGCCTAGGGTGATGACTGGACGAGAGAGCAGCAGGAACTCATAGATGGTGGAAGAGGTATCGCTGATGAGCGTATCTGCCATCAGCTGATATTTCGTCACGTTTTCTCCCTTGTCGATGAAGAGAACATCCTTCTTGTTTGCTGCCCATTCACGGTATTCATCTACCCATTCCTGGCGGGTAAGCGGATGGAACTTCATTACTACCAAGGCATTGCGCTCCTTTGCCAGTTTGCCCAGTTCTTCCTTGATATAAGGCAGGGAAGTGAGTTTTGGCGAGAAGGTTGGGGCGTAGAGTATCAGCGTCTCCTTACCGCTTTCTCTGAGCAGTTTCTCGCGGTCGGCATCATATTTATGCAGGTTTGCCTTGATCCAATCCTGTTTAGGCCATCCGGTCTCCAATACTTCAAAGTCGCCATATTTCTTAGCCAGAGCCTCAAAGTGGGAGGTGAAGTAAGGACCTTGGGTAAAATAGGTATCGAAGTAACGGCGGATAATCCAATGGTCTTTCTTCTCTGCGGCATAGCCGTGAAATACCTGTATCTTGACGCCTGGCAGATAGTAAGGCACAATGTTGCCTGGCACATAGATAGCCTCTGGCTGGAAGTCATAGACTTCTTGAATAGAGTTGGTCCATTTCACCTGGTCGGCATATGGAAAACTGTCTATCTTTGGTTTGTGGATATACCACAATATCTCGTGTGGCAAATGTTGCTTTGTCACATGTTCTTGTATTGGATTAAGTATGTCTATGGCATACTTGTTTTCACAGAAAAGAACTATTCTCATGATTCTTTAGGAATTACTTTACCATTTTTGATTTCATATCGCTTGTCAAACTCCTCCTTGGTTCGCTTCCACCTGTTATGTGTCCATAAATAATAAGGTGGATTCTTGCGGATGGTTTCTTCCAGCATCTGGAAGAAGCGACGGGTAATCTCGTGCTCCGGCAGGGAGTTCGGATTGCGGGTGATGAGTTTGTAGGTTGCTGTGTAGTAGCCTCGCTTAGGGCGCGACATCTCTACATAGAACACGGCATCGTTCATCTTCCTCATGATTCTCTCGCCGCCGGTAAACACTGGGGTTTCAGGATGATTGAGGAAAGGAAGCCACAGGTGGATGTTCTCCCACTTAGGTCCCTGGTCGCTGATGTAGCCGAAGATGCTCATGATGCCCTTGCGCTTGTAATCCACCAGATAGCGGAGGATGTCTTTCTTGGGCACTACCACGCCATTCTCCTCGTGAGAACGGATGCGCTTGAAGAGCTCGTCGAAGGCATGGTTACGCAGAGGGTGATAGATGAGGCCTATCTTGCGTGACTTAGGCAGTTCGATGCCCACGCACGAAAGCCACTCCCAGTTGCAGTAATGCCCCAGGATGGCTGCCACGTTCTGCCCCTCCTGAAAACATTGCTCCACCTCCTCGCTGTTGATGACCTGGAATCGCTGGCGCAACTCCTTGTCACTGATGCTGAGCAGTTTGACAGCCTCGAAGAAGTAATCGCTGAACCAGCGATAGAACTTCTTCTCAATGTCGATAATCTCTTCTTCTGATTTCTCAGGAAAAGAGGTGGTGAGATTCTTACGCACAATACCCCTGCGGTACTTGATGACGCGATACATCATGAAGTACTCGAAGTCGGCAATGCAATAGAGCAGCCTGAAAGGCAGCAGCGATATTGCATAAAAGAATGCATAAACAATCTTAACCATCAACAAAACTATTTATTGTTAATTATTAATTCTCAGTTATATTACACCTGCTGCATATCGTGCAACTTCTTGTAATATCCGTCTTTTCTAATCAGTTCATCGTGGGTACCACGCTCCACAATCCTGCCCTCGTGCAGTACGCAGATTTCATCGGCATGCTTGATGGTACTCAGTCGGTGGGCTACAGCCACGGTGGTACGGGTCTTCATCAGTTTCTCCAAGGCATCCTGAACCAGACGCTCGCTTTCGGTATCCAGAGCCGATGTTGCTTCGTCGAGAATAAGGATAGGAGGATTCTTGAGGATGGCACGGGCGATGCTTACACGCTGGCGCTGACCTCCGGAGAGTCTGCCGCCACGATCACCGATTCCGGTATCGAAACCATGTTCCGACTTGGTAATGAACTCGTAGGCATTGGCTATCTTTGCCGCATTGGCGATATCTTCATCGGTAGCATCGGTCTTGCCGAAGCGGATATTGTCCTTGAAGCTGGCATTGAAGAGGATAGCCTCCTGGTTCACATTACCTATTAGCTGGCGGAGATCGTGTACGGCAAGGTCTTTCACATTGATGCCGTCGATGAGCACCTCGCCCTCCTGTACATCGTAGTAACGAGGTATCAGATCGAGCATTGTACTCTTTCCGCTACCGCTCTGTCCCACCAGTGCGATGGTCTTTCCCTTAGGAATCACCAGGTTGATATCCTTCAATACATAAACCAGTTCATCGTTCTGATGGTCGGTATAGGCGAAGGATACATGGCGGAACTCTATCTGGTGTTCAAAGCTGGCGATATGGTCAGGGTTCTCCTTGTCCTTGATTTCTACCTCTGCCTGAAGAATCTTGTCGATACGCTCCATGCTTGCCAATCCCTTCGGGATATTATAGCTCGCCTTGGAGAATTCCTTCAATGGGTTGATGATGCTGTAGAGCATCACGAGATAGAAGATGATGGTAGGACCGTCGATTCTTCCATAGTCCAATACCAGAATACCGCCAAACCATAATACCACTACGATAAGGATGGTTCCCAGGAATTCGCTCATCGGGTGAGCCATCTGCTGACGGATGTTCACGCGCATGATGTTGTCGCGATAGCTGCTGTTCACCTGGTTGAAGCGCCAGTTCATCTTATCCTCTGCGCAGAAAGCCTTGATGATGCGCAATCCGCCCAGGGTTTCTTCCACCATACTCATCGTATCGCTCCAGAGAGCCTGTGCTTCTGTACTTTTTGCCTTCAGCTTCTTGCCCACGAATCCCATGAACCAGCCGAATGGTGGTACAAAGATGATGGTGAAGAGGGTGAGCTGCCAACTGATGCAGATCAGCGTGATGAAATAGAAGAGAATCAGGATAGGATTCTTGAAGAGCATGTCGAGTGAAGACATGATGCTGTTCTCCACCTCCTGCACGTCACCGCTCATTCGGGCGATGATATCTCCCTTGCGCTCCTCGCTGAAGAAACCAAGAGAAAGCGAGGTGATCTTCTGATAGAGCTGGTTGCGGATATCGCGGACGATACCTGTACGGATAGGGATAATAGTGGCTGAAGACAGGAAGTAGGCTCCCGTCTTGAGGAAAGTCATGAAAGCAAGGAACAAGCCGATGACCAGAAGGGCTAAGGAGGCACTATGTGCCACGATAAACTCCTGGATATAGTAATACAGGTTGTTGGTAGCTACCTCCTTGACGGTATCAAAACTTCCATCCCATTCCATGTAGTCATTGGCACGGATACCACCGTCTACCTGGAACAGAATCTGCAGGATTGGTATCAAGGCTGCAAACGAAAAGATGTTCAATACCGCAGACAGGATATTGAACAGAATAGACAGCCCCAGATACTTCTTGTATGGAGGGACGAATCGGCGTAAGATTTGCAAAAATTCCTTCATAGGTGCAAATATAGTGCTTTTTAAGAAAACCGCCAAATTTTTAGCGGTTTTCTTTTGGTTTTCTATGTTTTTTCTTCTTCAAAGAGCGATAGAGTATATTTTCACTTCTTTTTCTGAAGAAGCATTCTTACTCTTTTACTTCTTCTCCGAAGAGAGTTGCAGAAGTAGAGCCGGTGATGCGGACCTTTACGAATTCTCCGATGTGGTGGTTGCCCTTGTCGATGACTACCGCCTTGTTCTGTTCTGTTCGGCCCATCATCTGCTCACGGCTGCGCTTGCTGAAGTTCTCGATGAGGATGGTGAATTCCTTGCCCTCATCCTTCTTGTTCTGTTCGGCGCTCACCTCGGTCTGCAGTTTGATGAGCTCGTTGAGGCGGGCTATCTTGGTTTCCTCAGAAACGTTGTCTGGCAGATGCTTGGCAGCGTAGGTGCCTGGGCGCTCTGAATACTTGAACATGAAGGCGCTGTCGAAGCCTACTTCTTTCACCAGCGAGAGGGTTTCCTGATGATCTTCCTCGGTTTCGTCGTGATAACCCACGAAGATGTCGGTGGTGATGCCGCAGCCAGGGATGATGCGCTTGATGTCGGCGATGCGCTGCAGATATTCCTCACGGGTATATTTGCGGTTCATCAGCTTCAGAATCTTGTTGCTTCCGCTCTGGGCAGGGAAGTGGATGTGCTTGCAGAGGTTTGGCTCATCGGCGATTGCCTGGAGAATGTCCTCGGTCATATCCTCTGGGTTAGAGGTGGTGAAGCGTACACGCATGTCCGGTACAGCCTGGGCTACCATGTGCAGGAGTTCGGCGAAGGAAAGACTGCCTTCCTCACGCTTGCCCGATGGAGAGAGACCATAGCTGTTCACGTTCTGTCCCAGAAGGGTAACCTCCTTGAAACCACGGTCGTGCAGGTCGCGCACCTCTCGCAGGATACTCTCGGCATCACGGCTGCGCTCACGTCCACGGGTATAAGGAACGATGCAGTAGTGGCAGAAGTTGTTGCAACCACGCATGATGCTTACGAAACCGCTCACTCTGTTGCCACCGATGCGCTGAGGCACGATGTCACGGTAAGTCTCGGTCTTAGAGAGTTCTATGTTGATGGCATTGGTACCCATCTCGCACTGCGCAATCATATCCGGCAGGTTGAGATAGCTGTCTGGTCCGCAAACGAGGTTGGCATAGTGGTTCTGGATGAGGTCATCCTTCACGCGCTCAGCCATGCAGCCCAAAACGCCGAGAATCACCTTTCTTCCCTTCTTCTGCTCTGCATGGAGGGTGTCGAGGCGATGATAAATCTTGTTCTCTGCATTCTCGCGGATACTGCAGGTGTTCAGGAAGATAGCATCAGCCTCTTCTTCTTTCTCACAAATTTCGTAGCCAGCCATCTGCATCACAGAGGCAACTACTTCACTGTCTGCCACGTTCATCTGGCAGCCATAAGTCTCAATAAATAGTTTCTTCATTGTTCTAGATGAATTCTATTCAAATTAATGTTGTTATTATATATATGTATCTGTCTTTATCTGAATCTCAATCGGGATGATGAGTTGTTTTCTATCATGTGCTTGGATACTGTCATCAGAGCGAAGTAGAGAACAACGCCCGAAACGAGTCCTGCCACAGCATCAATGAGATAATGTGCCTGGATATAAACGGTGGCCAGACACAGGAAAATGTAGAATGGCAACATCGCATAAACCAGTTTGTGCTTGCCCGTATGCCAGCCCAACAGCATGATGACGGTACTTACACCTACATGCGAACTAGGGAAGGCTGCCGTAGGACGTTCGCCAGCAGCCTTGGCATCTTCTACGAGTTGATAGAATATACCATCAGTATAGCCTGGTGTTGGCAGACAGTTGCTGTGGCTGTTGAAGTAATCGCCCATTGCTGGGAAGATTCCCTGCGCGATGTCTCTGACTCCCACGGCATCAAAATAGAACGTCGGTCCTACTACAGGTACGAAGATGTAGATGACATAATAGATGAAGAAGCTAGCCAGCACCACAAAAGATGCACGCTCAGCCTCATAGTATCTGCAGAAAAAATAGTAGAGTACGATAACTGCTATCATCGGATAGTACATGAAGTAGCCCATCGACATCAGTTCGCTCACTACTGCCCATGGCATTGCCTTGGCAAAGAGCAGGGCAGGCTGACAGCCGAAGAGGTCCTGTTCCCAGCCGGCGAAAAGATGGTCCAGGTTGGGAAACATCCGGTTGATTTCGTAAGTGTCTGGATACCACCAGGCAAGCAGAGCTATCTGTGCCATGATTCTTACTATCTTGGTTATCCTGCAAGGTGCCATTCTGTAAACTGCCCATAGGGCTGCAGTCATGGCGAGAACCCTCAGTCGTCCCCAGAGCATCTCTTCCGGGTTAACCAGCTTGGTATAGGTAAAGAGCATGGTAATGACAGTAACTGCCATATATCCCAGCATCACCCATTCCAATGGTAGAAGACCCTTCTTGGGGTTCTTTTCTATCTTAAAATAATCTTTTATCACGGTGTTACTTTGAACTTTGAGATTTGAACATTGAACTTTATGATATGCTTTTACAGCCATCCGTTATCCTTGTACCACTTGATGGCGAGTTTCACGCCTCTTTCCAATGGATAGTGAGGGTGGTAGCCCAGTTCGTCCATGGCTGGCTCGATGTCACATCGCCAGTTGCGCTGTTTCAGGATGTTGTACTTGTCATTGTTCAGAGCCGACATCTTTCCTGTTAACCTTCCGATATATTCACCGAAGAAGGTGACAATGCGCAGCACCCAGATTGGAGCCTTGATGCGCAGCATCCACGGATCACCCAATTCCTGGTGAATCAGGTCGCTGAAGGCAGCCGACTGATATACCTCGCCATCGCTGAGGAAGTATTTTCTGCCGTTCATACCATGGTCTAGGGCAAGGAAAACTGCCTGCACCACATCCTGAACATACACGAAGGTGATGTCCTGACGCTTGTATCCTACAGCAAAGTCAATATGCTGTTTGATGCTCTTTGCCATCAGGAAATAGTCTTTCTCTCTAGGACCATACACGCCGGTAGGTCGCAGGATGATATAGGGGAAGTTGTTGCCGATGCTGTCAAGATAGCGTTCTGCCTCCAGCTTGCTCTTGCCGTATGCCGTGTTTGGTCTAGGCACATCATTCTCACAGATTTCCTGATAAGGCTGCTCCTCACGGATGGCTCCGAAGATGCTGAGCGAACTGACGAAGACAAATCGCTTGATAGGCATCCCAAGATGCAGGATGGTATTCACCAGGTGTTTGGTTCCCTCTGTGTTAACCCTATAAAAGTCTTCTGCATGCAGGCACTTGGTAGCGCCGGCTGCATGCACTATATAGTCGAACTCATGCGGGGCGAGTTCTTTCTCCAACTCTTCCTCTGAAGAAAGGTTGAGATTGATGAAATGGATGCGTTCGTCTTGCAGATACTTCCTGCTGCTGGTAGGGCGTACTGCCGCCCAGGTTTCCATGCCTTGTCGCAAGGCTTCTTCCACGATGTAACTGCCGATAAAACCCGACGCACCCGTTACTAGAATCTTCATTAATTATTAATAAAATTGCAATTTTGGGTGCAAAGATACTATTTTTTCATGAGTTATCCACATTGTTATGCAAAAATTATTTTAAATTCTTCTGTTTCTTCATCAGAAAGTATTATCTTTGCACTTATGACTCAAGTTTCAGGTTTTATATTGTCTCCTGTAGATGCAGTTTCGGATAGATTCACGGAAATATCCGAACTTTCTTCCAGCGGTTTCAATGTCCTGTTCCGTGCCAAGCGCAACGGACAGTGGTGGATATTGAAATCGTTGAAGCCTGATGTGTGTCATGATTCTACCTTCCTGCAGCTTCAGCAGAAGGAATATGACATTCTTGCCCGTCTTGACCATCCCGGTATTGTGAAGGTGGAGGGGTTGGAAGAAGTTGAGGGATACGGCAGATGTATCGTGATGGAATGGATAGACGGTGTGACGCTTGATGAATGGCTTACCCAAAGGCATTCCGGTTTTGAACGCAGGCAGATAGCCCGCCAGCTTTTGCAGGTGATGGAGTATGTGCACGATCAGCAGATTGTGCATCGCGACTTGAAACCTACCAATATCATGATAGCCCGTAACGGAGGTACGATCAAGTTGATTGATTTCGGGCTCTCTGATGCCGATAGCTATACCATTTTGAAGAGCCCTGCCGGTACCGAAGGGTATGTTTCGCCAGAGCAGCAGGAGGAGAGTGTGCCTGATGTGCGCAATGATATCTACAGCCTGGGAGTCATCTTGAAGGAGATGCGGCTGGGATGGTCTTGCCGTTGGGCTGTCAAGAGATGTTTTCTTCCTTTAGAGTATCGGTATCCTAATGTGTTAGCTTTAAGGATGCATATTCAGTCGCTTCATCGTCGCCTAATAGCTTTAAACTGTCTTCTCGCTTTTTTAGTTTTGGGCACATCAGGTATTGTTTTATATAATAAGGTGGTAAAGCCAGAGATACTATACGATGTGGTTGCTCAGTTTACTGTTGGCAACCTGGTATATAAGTCGTGGGGTGGCGGTTTGGTTACAGTAAGTGCCGCTAATGATAGAGATTCTGTCATCGAGATACCAGCTACCGTGAAATATCAGGGTGTAAGTTATCGTGTAGATGAGTTGGAGGATAGTGCTTTTGCTGTGCATCCTTTCCTGAAGCGGGTCGTGATGCCAGATAATCCTAAGCTACATGTGATGAAACATATCTTTGACGGCAGTCCTAATCTGGAGAGTATATATTTCCGTAGCAAGACGCCACCTAGGTTGGGAAATGCAATCTGGAAGGTGACGATGGATGATATCTTTAAGCCTCTTAGTTTTGGAAAGGTAATTCTCTATGTTCCTCAGGGAAGCAAAGATGCTTATCGCCGTTCTCCGTGGGGGCGCTTTACTTATATTGTGGAGTTTGAGAAATGACAACGATAAAATTAAAAATGGCACTCCCTGTTTTTGAGGGGATGCCATTTCTTTGTTAAAAGGATATGGTTTGAGATTCATATAGAATCTCAGACCGCAGGGATGTTATATCTGTCCTGCTCTAATATCCTGGGTTCATAGAAATGATTCAAATGACTATAAATACGCTTTCAGATTTTATTTTATCTCCCAAATCAATCTTTACTTTCTGACTGCAAAAATACATAAAAAGAACGAAAGTGGATTGGTTCAAAACGGTTCAATTTCAGTTTGTTGCAATAAAAGTACATTTTTACGGGAAAAACGGCAAATATTGCTTATCTTTGCAATCTGTAAAAAGCAAATAGATGAATATATAATGATGGAAGATTATAAAAAAGAAGATTTTGATAGACTCAAGAATGAGGTCGAAACGCTGGTGGGACGAAAGATTGTTTCACCAAGGGATTTTGATTTCCTTTCCCGACAGATAGAGGGTTATACCCAGGAAACGGTTTCGGTGAGCACGCTGAAGCGTCTGTGGGGATATGTGGCATGTTCCTGCAAGCCGAGCAGGTTCAATCTGGAATTGCTCTCTCGCATGGTGGGATATCCCAGCTGGAATGCGTTCGTAGAGAGTAAGAATGCTGTTGCTTCCAGCCGATTCTTTATCAAGAGCAAGCTGATTGCTGATGCTCTTGTCGTAAATGATCTGGTTAGACTGACCTGGCAGCCCGGCCGTATTCTTACCATCAAGTATCTGGGAAATGACAATTTCAAGGTGATGGAATCGCTGAACAGCAAACTGGCTGCCGGGGATACGTTTACCTGCCACCAGTTTGTGGCTGATGAGCCTCTTTATCTTTCCAACCTGACCCATCCCGGCATTCCTCCCTGCAACTATGTGGCAGGACAGAATGGAGGCATCAAGTGGAATGTTCTTGAAGGATAAACTGTACGGTTCTTTCACCATATAATCAAGGGTCTATACGCCACCTGTTCATCGTGGCATATAGACCCTTGTCGTTTCCTGTGAAGTGTGGGTGAATATACTGAAGAAAAATCCCTCATCCCGCTGAGAAAGCAAGATGGGGGCTTTAGTATTATTAGACCAATAATGATGTTAATTTCATTCAAATATTTTGGCGTTATCAAGATTTTTCTATATATTTGCATCCAAAAGAATTTAAATGTGAATCAAATGGTCAAGCATTTATATATAATAGCAGGTTGTAATGGAGCAGGCAAAACGACTGCTTCTAAGACGATTCTTCCCAAATCTTTGCTCGTTAAGGAATTTGTTAATGCTGACGAAATTGCAAAAGGTCTCTCGCCTTTCAATCCTGAAGGAGTAGCGATAGAAGCAGGGCGTTTGATGCTTAGGAGGATAGAAGATTTGCTGGAAATGGGTGAATCGTTCTCCATAGAAACTACTTTAGCAACCAGATCTTATATTAACCTGGTGCGCAGAGCACAAGAAAAAGGGTATGTTGTGCATCTCTTGTTCTTTTGGCTGGATAGTATTGAGCTTGCAAAAAGACGTGTAGCTGATAGAGTAGCGAGTGGTGGGCATAACATTCCTTTGCCTGTAATTGAACGTAGGTATAAGGCTGGACTTAAGAATCTTTTTGAGATATTTATGAAAGAAGTGGATATTTGGATTCTATTTGATAACAGTTTAAATAAAGGAGAACGTGTTGCTTTCGGAGGTAGACTGCTTCCAACAAAGATTAAGGATATTGTTAAATTTAAAATAATTAAGGATTATGAGTGAAAGTGAGATTGAGGGCTTTATCAACAAAGTTGAATCAGGTTTAGTTGAAGCTCAGCATGATATGTTGGTAGAAAAGGCTTTATACAATCGTCCAGTGGTCATTAGTGACGGAAATGGCGGGGTAGTAGAAGTTTCTGCCAAGCAATTATTAAATTAGAAAATATTTTATCATTCTTTTAACCAGTGTCGCCCTTTACCTTTGCCTTACCCTTCGGCCAGCGATTTTCAAATCCGCTACGCACCGGTGGCCGTTGGTTCAGGGCGTGCTGCTTGGTTTAGCCTGCGTTCTGCTTCTTCTCTTTCCTTCGGCAGAAGAGATAAAGCTGCAGAATAGCGGAGATGTAGATTACAAATATCACCATATAATCAAGGGTCTATACGCCACCTGTTCATCGTGGCATATAGACCCTTGTCAACCAAGTTAATTGCAGATTTTCTACTGTTATTCGGGCTTTGTATTTAGAGCCTTATAACTAACCATAACTTACTATGACTAACTAACCATAAAGTCTTGATTTTCAATACTCTTTGATTTTTAACACTTTCTGAGTGCTTTTTGGCAGTTCCCGATTTTCCACATATTTTTGCAGCGTATTTCTACCGTGGAGAATTTGCGGAGCTTTTATTTTGTCATATCGTGAACGTAGTTGACAAGGGTTTACGAGTGGTTACGATGGAGGACAGATTTGAAGCTGATAGGCAAAAAGCGTTATATCGCGGACTGGGTAGACAAAGGTTGTCAATGGTTCACTTCCGTTTACTCCATCGGTGGAATACTCAAAGTATGTAGAACATAGCAATATCAAAGAGTATGAGACCGACAAGAAAATGTGAATTTTGTGGCAAGACATTCGTGCCAAGGAGCGGTATGCAGAAATACTGTTCAGAGGAATGTCAGGCAGAGGCTAAACGTCTTAGGAAGAAAAGACAGCAGGACTTGATTAATGGTATTGAGCCAATCATGGATCTGCAAAGCCAAGAGTATCTGACTTTCTCAAAAGCTGCGGTGCTGATGGGATGCACACGCCAGTATGTGTACAAGCTTGTGGCTAACGGCAAGTTGAAGGCTTCACGGTTGAGCAACAGGATGGCTTTTGTCAGAAAGTCTGACATTGAGAAGATGTTTGAGAGCAATCCTTACAAGCGTGTCATTCCAAAAGGAAAGAGTTGGCTCAGTCAAAAGGCTAAAACAGAAAAGCCAACACAAAAACAGAATCAAACAAAAGGGAAAGAGGAGAATGAGGTGCTTGACAAGTTCATCCATGAGGGGCATGAAGCTTTATCATCCTTTGCAAAAACAGATAGAGTCAACTTCAACGAGAAAGAATCGGCTTCCATATACTATGGCATTATGGCATCTGCTGTAAAGCATAATATTGGATTGGACTCTAAAGCCAGTATTGAATCGGCAGCAAAAAGGTTCTTATCTGGTATGTCGTGGAAAGGTTTTACAGACTTCAAGCAAGAATGTGTCACCAGTTGGACAAAACTCTTCGCCACGAATGAAGTTCAATTCACAAACAATGCCATTGACACTTTTCTCGCTTTTGTTGACTATATGTCATGCAGTGCAGACACATACGTTTCACTTGGCGGCTCCAATGGCTGTGCTGACCAACTTACGAATTGGGACGGAACACAGAAGGTAGGGCTGGGGAGCATTCCACAAAAGAAAGAAAAAGGGCTGGGGCGATAAAAGAACAGAGAATAGTGACAAATAGATTTCATCATCTTTGTTACTTATCCGTAAGAGTTGAGAGTATTATTATAAAAAGAGGAATACCTATAATTGCTTCAAAAGAGTATATTGCTGCTTCGCAACACATTTTTGCCGTTTCGCATAAGGAGGCGTTGTGTATAAAAACAAACGATTGTACTTTTGCAGCATAATAATAAGTTCTCAGGCAACTTGTCCTTTGAACGAACCCATAAATTGAAGCATAAAATGAAAAAGTTTGGATTTAGACATTTGATGTACGGATGGCTTGCTGTCGTAGCCCTTGTGCTGACTTCATGCGACTCTGAAAATGTGACACCGATCAATGACAAAACTTTGCCGGAGACCATTGCCAAAGATTTCCACGAACGCTGCGAGGACTACACTATCAAACGTGTTTACACACGTCCAGAGCCTTACTTCGACAGTGGAGCAATTGAAACGTTTGTCACCTCTGAGGACAACGCGGGGAATGAGTGCGTGGTCGTATACGTTGACAATGCGTGGAACCGCACCGTGCGGATGCTCTCTGACATTGACCAGTTACCCAGCTCGGTGCGATACCGGCTGCTCACGATAAACCAGGAGGCCAGAAACGATGAATTCTGGGAGATCAAGGAAGTAACACAGGCCTGCATAAACGGGACATACTATATTCTCTGCTATCTGCAGGACACCCCCAAGCTCAAGAATCTCGTCCACACACTTGTCATCGATAGCAAAGGAACGGTGGTCAAGGCATGCACATACAAACTGAACAACGCTGAATATATAGGTACGATTCCTGGCGATATGGAATGGATTACAGCGCACTACAAAGGCTCCGAAGTGCTTGGTTTTGTCAACGACAGCGGCGATGACAACTATCTCATCATGCACGACGGCGTGTTGAAGTCCGTATACTTCAGAGTATCACGCAAGGGCACGACTTGGAAAGAAACCTGCTACCCCTTGCCGAAAGGCACGACGGTACCAAGCAATGTATTGGATTCCTTACACGCTGACTACCCAGATTTCACCTATACTGAGGTCTCTATTCGTGAAACCCCAGACGGAATATTCTACCTCTTTACCGATGGAAACAGCCCCGACCGTTTAGGGCATTATGTTAAAGCAAGCTAAAGACTGAATGAAGTCGTCTGAAGATTTGCCTTTATTTTTAAGGTGTTTTGGGGCCTTGAAGAGGGAGTGTTGCAAGCTACACGACCGATGAACGTGGGTGATAGAATATCCACCGACAATAAACATATGATAAAATATATAATGAGAAAGATTGTATTATCATTATTTGCATTATGCTGTTTTTCGGCAGTAATGGCACAACAGAAGACACGTAACCTGTCAGTAGAATTACTTGGTGCCCAAAATATTGTGGGCATCAACTACGACAGTAGATTCGATGGAAACTCCGGCTTAGGCTACCGCATAGGCATTGGCTATGGCTATGGAGACAATTCTGGTTTGTTCGACCAGAAAATCAATGGCGTTGGCGTTCCGTTGGAGCTAAACTATCTGCTCGGAAAGAAGAATAGCAAATTGGAGCTGGGTTTCGGTGCGAGTCTTGGTGTATATCAAGTAAAGGAAACAATGGGTTACGTCAAAGATACAGGGTGGTATCCAGGTGGGGAGAATACAGACGAAACTTCTCCTAAAATTGATTTTTACACTTCATCAAAAACTCAATTCGGCTATTTTCTCTTCGGCAACATCGGCTACCGCTATCAGCGCCCCAACGGATTCATGTTTCGTGTTGGCGTATCGCCGTCCTTCAATTTCGGAGACAAGTATGGACTCAAAAAGGCTGCCTTCTTTCCATATATCGGCTTAGGTTGGTCGTTCTAAGCAGATTTCGGGTGCTCCTGATGCATATTTATGCTTCAGGAGCACTTGCTTTAATTATTTCTCCAACCATTTCTTAAACAATGTCGCTTTCTCCTTGCTTATCACAATATTCTCATCCTCACATCCTTTCAATCTTACTATGAGTTTGGAACTGAAGTAAAAACTGATTTTCCTGATGCCATTAATGTTGGCGATATACTGTCGATTGAGACGGAAGAAACGGGCAGGGTCTAAAGCCTGCTCCAGGTCGTTCATGCTCATGGGCAGCGGATAGGATGTGCCGTCGACGGCAAACGCCGTGATTCGGTTGTCGTGTATATTGATGTAGCTTATGTCGTCGGTGCAGAGCATGCAAAGCTCGTCGCCTTTCGTGATTAGGAAGCGCTCACGGTATTGGCGTGTGTCGTTAAGCACGCCGTGCAGAGGTCTCTCTACGGCAGACTGTTGTGCATTGCGGTTAAGCTGCAGCTTGCCGATTGCGGCACGTAGCTCGTCTGCGTCAATCGGCTTCATCAGATAGTCGAGTCCGTTGTTCTTAATCGCCTCCATTGCGTATTCATCGTAAGCCGTGGTGAATATCACGAACGACTGTGGCATCACCTTGCGGAACGCTTCAAACACGTCGCCGTCAGCAAGTCGGATGTCGGAGAAGATAAGGTCATAGTCGTTGTTGGCGGCAAGCTCCTCTGTCACCTCCGCCACACTTTTCAGCGGTCCATGCACGTCTATCGTGTCGTCAATATCCATAATGAGCCTTTTCAGACGTCTTGCGCTGAAATGGTCGTCTTCTATAATCAAAACCTTTTTCATCGTTCTTCTATTATTTTCGTTTTATGATTGGCAGTCGCACTTCAAATGAATCTTTATGGGCTATGAACTCTGGCTCTGCCTCGCCCTCCAGTCGGTAGCGTTGCTTTAGGTTGCTGATACCTATTCCGTACGACTCTATGCTCTGGTCGTTGGGCTGGTTGGTATATATGCGGTTGTTCTTTATGACGAGCATGTCGCCCTGGCGCCCAATAGACACATGAAGCTCAGTGCCGCTCTGCGGGCAGTTATGCTTCACGGCATTCTCGATGATAAGTTGTAGACTCAGCGAGAGGATGCATTCGTTGCGGTCGCCGTGCAAATTGTCGGCGTGCAGGACGATGGTGTTGTCGTAGCGCATGTTGAGCAGGCCGATGTACGACTTGATGAAGTCGGTGCCGTCGGAAAGGGTTATATACTCCTTGTCGATATGCTGAAGTATGTAGCGGTAGATATGTGAGAGTTTCACGACATAGTCCTCAGCCATCTTCGGGTTTTCCCCTATCATTCCAGCAAGTGAACTAAAACTGTTGAACACGAAATGTGGGTCCAACTGCAGCATAAGGTATCGCTTCTGTAAGGCGAGGTTCTCCTTGCCTTTCAGAACAATCATGTCGGAGAAGTGCATCGAAAGGTGGATGAGTGCTACAAGACTCGCTATCAGTCCAAATAGGAAAGACGTTCCCCAGATATCCTGCATCATAAACTTAGGTGCTACAAGGCTCAGCAGCAGTTCGCAGCCACCAGCAATAAGCAGGTTGAAGCCCAACACCACCAGTCCGTTCTGCACGAACACACGGTGTCCCTGCCCTTCGCGCCTAAAGCGCCGCTGTTTGAACAACCATCGGTTGAGATACAAACTCGAAAGCGAGAACAAACCGCAGAGTGCAAAGTCAACAAGCAACTCAGGATACAGTCCGCTTACCGACTGTAGGAAGTCGGGCAGGTCAACCAATATCCAGATGATATCGTACAGGAAGAAGAAGATAAGCGAGTAGACAAGCCACTCAAGGAAAGAGTTCTTGGATCTATGCATAATTATATAATAAAATGATTATCCTTGCTCCAACAAGTTCATTCAAGTATTTCTTACGTTCAAATATCATATTAGAGTACTATTTTTGATATTGGTATCATATTTTACACCGCAAAAATAATGGTTTTATCCCAAAATCCAGCACAATCAATGAAAAAACTGCGTTTATCAAGCAAAAAAACAGTAAAACGTTGCATCGTAAACTACACAAAAATGCTTTTTAGAACAAAGGGTATGACATGTAATCACACCCTACGTTCAAGGGAGTCGTTTCAACCGTACCCCTTTATGGATTTCGTCCTATAACTTCCATTCTCCACATTATGGGGTCGGTTAAAAGCGCCCCTCACAACCCTTATTTCGTGATTCCTGATGATGTGATCGAAAGTTAAATACGTTAAATATTCACCTTTTCGTATCTAATCAGAATCCATACGGTCACTTTTCTACCGTTTAGAGCGTATAGCATTGATAATCAACTAATAATAGATACTCATATTGTATCAAAGAAACCGATAAACTCATCAAAATCTCGAAGAATGTCATTCAACTTAGGATTTCAAAAGCACTGCACACACCCATGTCATCCACAGAACAGACATCTGGGTACGATGAAGGGTCTATACGCCACCTGTTCATCGTGGCATATAGACCCTTGTCGTTTTCCGTGAGGTGCGGGGGGACTATACTGAAGTAAAAAAGGGTGCATCATGGACTTATGACACACCCTCTTTTCCTGATATATATAAAGAGGTGTTATGCCTCATGCTGTCTTACACCCATGCGGGCCTCCACTACGTTCACCACGTAGTCGCCGAGTTTCTCGCATTCCTGGATGATGTCCATATACATCGTACCGATGGCGTAGGTGTAGAGATGGTTGTTTACATCGTTGATGTTCTGGCTCTTCAACTGGTTGCGATAGTTGTTGATTTCGTTCTCTATGTTGAAAGAGAGGTTGGCATCGTTGTCCCCCTTATGACCTACGAGAGTGATGTTCATCTGGGTGAGGGCGTTGTCGGTAAGCTCCATCATCTGATGCATGTGCTCATACTGCGAAGTGATGAAGTCTTCCTTGCCTTTGAAACGGCGGTTGAGCGTGCGGGCGATGTTGAAACAGCTGTCACCGATACTCTCGATTTCAGAAATCTCACGGAGCATGGCACGGATCTTCGCCTTGGTCTCGTCAGAAAGATGAGAATCGCTCACCTGGTCAAGATACTTGGCAATCTCAATCTCCATGTTGTCAGAGATGCCCTCGTATTTCTCGATGCGGGTATAGAGTTTGATAAACTTGTCCTCGTTGGTTTCGCCCAGGAGTTCCTTCACCATGCCAAACATGCGCTGGATGCGCTCGGCGAAACAGTGGATTTCCTTCTGAGCCTCCAGAACGGAGATTTCCGGAGTCTTCATGATACCGCTCTGGATGAAACGCAGACGGAAGTCGTCCTCGTCGGCATTCTTCTTAGGACGGATAATCTTGCATACCAGCTTCTCAATCTGTGGGATAAACCATACCAGAATAAAGGTGTTGGAGAGGTTGAACGTGGTATGGAAGGCGGCAAGCACGAAGGAGAGCTTGGCTGCATTGGCAACGAAATGAGGATCGTTCTTCTCCATGGCATCGTCGAAACCTACCCAGCCGCAAACCAGATGGATGAACGGACGGAACACGCAGAGTATCCAAAGCACACCGAAGATGTTGAACACCATGTGCCCCATCGCCGCTCTTCGAGCCTGCGTATTGGCGGTAAGTGCTGCCACGTTGGAAGTTACGGTGGTACCGATGTTCTCACCCATTACGAGCGCAATGCCCTGATAGATAGGCAATACGCCGGTAGAACAGAGAATCATCGTAATCGCCATGACGGCTGCAGAACTCTGTACGCACATGGTCAGTATACTACCAATGAGCAGGAAGGTGATGGTAGTCTGGAAACTGTGAGGATCAAAACTTGCGAAGAAATCAAGAACTGGCTGGTTATGAGCCAGGTCCATATCAATACCGGTTTGGCGAAGAGTACCCAAACCAAGGAACATAAAGGATATACCAAAGATGAAGTCGCCGATAATCTTGCGCTTCTTACTGTAAATCAGGATAATGGCAATGAAGAATGCAGGCCATACAAAGTCGGTGATATTGAACGAGAAGCCGGCACTCATGATCCAGGCGGTAAGCGTGGTTCCGATATTGGCACCCATGATGACCGAAATAGCCTGGGCGAGGGTAAGGAGACCTGCGTTGACGAATGATACTGTCATCACCGTTGTAGCCGTAGAAGACTGCACCGCAGCCGTGATGAGCGTACCTGAGAGGATGCCCGTCACACGATTGGTGGTCATCGTTCCTAACACATGGCGGAGCTGAGGTCCAGCCATCTTCTGCAAACTGTCGCTCATGGTCTTCATACCAAACATAAGTAGGGCGAGTGCTCCAATAAGCCTGAAAAATATCCAAATAGACATATTATAACTTAATTAATGTTGTCAAAAACAAGAAGTATCCGAATTTCTTCGTAACTTTACGCTCTGTAAGCGTGCTCCTCTCCGGGGAGTAGGTTGATGACCCGAAACAGCTTTTAGGAAGGGCTGGACGGGCAGTAGATTGTGTAACTTTGTAACATCTTTTTAATGCAAATGAAACAAGTAATTCAAATCCGTTGCAAAAATAATAAAAAAACTCAGAAAGTCGAAATTGGAAGCACACTTTTTGATGTTTTTTCTTTATTTGACCTCAAAATGACCCACGGACCGGTGTCTGCAAGAGTAAATAATAAGGTTGAGGGCATGCATTATCGTGTATATAACAGTAAGGATGTAGAATTTCTGGATATGACAACTGCGTCAGGTTCCCGTGCCTATACCCGCACCCTCTTCTTCGTACTTTGCAAGGCGGTGCAGGATATCTATCCGGCTACAGACGTGGTGATTGATATTCCGGTTTCCAATGGTTTCTATGTGGATATCCGTCTCGGTCGTCCGGTTGTGGATGAGGATGTGAATATCATACGCCGCCGCATGCAGGAGATTATCGATGCCCGGATGCCTATACGCCGGTTCACCGTTCCTACGGAAGATGCCATCACCCTGTTTCAGGAAAAGGGAGATGTGGAAAAAGTAAAACTGCTCAAGACTTCGGGCTCTATCTATACTACCTATTATAAAATAGGTGAATACGTGGATTATTATTACGGAACATTGCTCACCAATACCTCCCAGCTCTATCTCTTCGGGTTGGAGAAGTACTATGATGGCATGTTGCTGCGTATTCCTTCGGTCAGCAACCCGGATGAGCTGGGCGAGATGACCCGACAGGACAAGATGTTCGACATCTTCAAGGAGCATCATCGCTGGCAGGAAATCCTGGGTATCAGAACCGTGGGCGACTTCAATCAGGCTATCGAAGCCGGTCATGCTACCGACATCATCAATATCAGCGAGGCACTGCAGGAGAAGAAGCTGGCTAAGATTGCTGAGGATATTGCCCAGCGAAAGGGTGTGAAGCTCGTGCTTCTTGCTGGTCCTTCATCTTCCGGCAAGACTACATCCTGCAAGCGTCTGAGCATTCAGCTTGCCGTAAACGGACTGAAGCCGTTGCAGATTTCACTTGATGATTATTTCGTGGACAGGGATAAGACCCCGAAGGATGAGAATGGAGAATATGATTTTGAGAGCATCTATGCGTTGAATCTCGATTTGCTCAACGATCAGTTCAATGCCCTCTTCCGTGGTGAGGAGGTGGATTTGCCGAAATATGATTTCCCTTCGGGCAAGAGCATCAAGAGCGGAAAGAAACTGAAGCTGGAGCCTAACAATGTGCTGGTGGTAGAGGGAATCCATGCCCTGAACCCTGAACTGACGGCGCATATTCCGGAAGAGCAGATTTACCGCGTGTATGCTTCGGCATTGACTACCATCCTGCTGGATAATCATAATTATATTCCGACAACCGACAACCGTCTGCTGCGCCGCATCATCCGCGACTATAAATATAGAGGTGTATCGGCTCAGGAGACCATTCATCGCTGGCCATCGGTAAGAGCTGGCGAGAACAAATGGATATTCCCGTTCCAGGAGAATGCCGATGCGATGCTCAATACGGCGATGCTCTATGAGCTGTCCGTGCTCAAGATGCAGGCAGAACCATTGCTGCAGCAGGTTCCGGAAAACTGCGAGGAATATGCGGAAGCTTACAGACTGCTGAAATTCCTGAAGTATTTCAAGGGAATCCCTTACAATAATCTGCCTCCAACTTCCCTATTGCGAGAATTTCTAGGCGGAAGTTCTTTCCATTATTAGGCGGTTGGAGAAAGTAAAAGGCGTTATTTGGAAATGAAGTAAGCCTTATTCCACATCTTGCCTGGTTATGGCACAATATTGCCCTCGGCTGGGGCAATATTGTGCCATTGCCGGGCGTAATTTTTTGTGTCGTGAAGAAATTTTGAAGGCAAGCGTTGCCTCATCGTATTCCTGCGGATAAAACGCTACTCTCGCTTTTACTCTTCACTCTTCACATCTTGGGTGTAAGTGGTTGATATACAAAGGGTATTGTGCGTGAAGAGACAAGCCCGACTCTTCACCACTCTTCACCACTCTTCACCCTGATTCTTTTTGAGGGCGTAACCCCTTTTATTTAAACTATGTTTAGTCATCTATGATGACCAATATCTGTCTTCAATGATGGCTGAACTTCGTGATAAGTAAGCGGCTCCGCGTTTATACCTTGCATAAGGTGAAGAGTGGTGAAGAGTGGTGAAGAGTGAGGTCTGACTCTTCACCTGTTTAATGTGTTGATATTTAATTGGTTAACGCCAAGATGTGAAGAGTGAAGAGTAAAAACGGAAGTGGCTTTCTATACAGCCACTTTTCGCTTTAGAGCTTGCTTCCGTAGCAGAGGTCTCCGGCATCGCCGAAGCCCGGAACGATGTATTTGTGCTCGTTCAGTCCCTCATCGATAGATGCACACCAGATGGTTGTCTTGTCTTCAGGGAATGTCTTCTTGACATGCTCGATTCCTTCTGGAGCGGCAAGGACGCACGCCACGTGGATATGCTTAGGGTTGCCCTTGGTAAGGAACGCCTTCATACCCATCTCCATGCTGATACCAGTGGCAAGCATTGGGTCTGCGATGATGAGCGTCTTGCCGGTAAGGTCTGGAGTAGCCAGATACTCGATATGTACGCCAATCTCGGTATGCTCCTTGTTGGTATATTCGCGGTAGGCACTCACAAAGGCATTGCCGGAGTGGTCGAAGATGTTGAGGAAACCCTCGTGGAAAGGAAGTCCGGCACGGAAGATAGTACCGATGACAATCTCGTCTGTAGGGAAATTAACCTGGGCTACACCGAGCGGGGTAGTCACGTCTCTGTTCTCGTAATTGAGAGTCTTTGAAATCTCGAAAGCCTCATACTCGCCGATTCTCTTGATGTTGTTGCGGAAGAGGAGTCGGTTCTTTTGATAATCACAGTCGCGCATCTCTGCCAGATAGCGGTTGATGATGCAATTGTGCTCGCTTAGATTATTTATTTTCATAAGTCGTAGTATTTTATTCTTGTTTAAATTGGTGCAAAGATAATGCAAACGAGCACAGAATATCAAGCTTGCTTGAATATTTTGTCGAGTGCAGCTTATCTTATGCAAAGATAGTACAAATCGCTGAAACTACCAAATGTTTGGACAACTTTTTTCTAACTGTACGGTTGAAACGGGCTGAAAGCCCAAAAGCTCTTAGCCCAGGGCATCGCCCTGGGTATAAAAGCAATCAATAAGACGCCCTGTAAGGGCAAAAGCTTTAAAATACTGGGCAATATACAAAGCTTTTGCCCTTACAGGGCGACAAGTTTGTGTCCGTAATTACCCAGGGCGATGCCCTGGGCTAGGAGCTTCTGCCCTTTCAGGGCGTGTGGAGCTTACATGCGAAAGTTCAGTTACAGTATATATTAAATAGGTGGAATTTCGTAGAAAGATGTGACTTCCGGATAAAGAACAGCAACGAATATTTGCAAACTCAACGTGGCAAATTATAGACGAAATGGAGCAATTTTAATTTCTTTAACCAAAAAAGATTTTAAAATATATTATTTATATGCGAGAATCTTTGTTATAAAACATATTTTTCGTAACTTTGCGGCGGTTTTAGGAAAAAGGGGTTCTTTGGAGAATCCAATTAAAAAAAAGGATAAGTTTCAGAATAAATATTTCACAACTTAAATACATTTAAAAAAATGGCAAAGTTTGATAAGTCAGTTTTAGCAAAGTACGGAATCACAGGTACAA